>Ga0316217_10000458_pt1 | contig 58256 bp, 46 predicted proteins | sample 1anoAmetaG_FD_203633 | JGI IMG/M metagenome (GOLD analysis project Ga0316217, IMG submission 203633) | Freshwater microbial communities from Trout Bog Lake, Wisconsin, USA - 1anoA | ecosystem: Environmental > Aquatic > Freshwater > Lake > Hypolimnion/Profundal zone | place: USA: Wisconsin...
TGCATACTCGGCAGCGTACTCTTCCTTAGCCGGTAATGGGAATTGTTCACCAGTTGGACTGATTGAAACTTCTTGTGGCTTGCTCATTTTGTTCTCCTTTTGCGGTTTAATACACCAGCACACCCAGCGACACAAGCGCGAGACCGACTACGATCCCGGCGCAACACGCCAACCGGCAGCGCCGGTCATTGGCCATCACGAATCCTAGCAAATCACGAAAATGGTGCGGTGCGGATGCCATCCACAGCGCAATCACGACCCACAAATACGCATAAATGGTAACAACCAACCGCAACGGCGCAGCACTCTGGTCGGCAGGGGGAATCATTTGCCAAGCGGCTAACAGCATCAATGCTGCCAGCGCCCGAAGCGCCAAATAATGTGGCGGGAAATGATATAATAACCCATACGCCACCGGTACCCCGATGAAAATAAATGGCTGCGCCCATTTCCATTCATCACCGGATGCCGCGTGATACATAACCCACCACACAATCATCGCAACGATGCCAAGTAAAATGCGCCCGACCGGCACATGGCGCGGGAACTTCACCGCCGCGTCCCGGAACGTCGCCGGCATGAACACTCCCGGCAACCGCACCGCGATTGTCAGCGTGCCCACCAAAATCGAAATCAATGAAAGCCGCGTCATAAATTATTCATTACCATACAGCGCAACTGTTGTTGCGCGGTCGATCTTGATTGAAAGCAGCTGGCCGGTCTGTCGCTCGTGGCCATCGAAGATCACAATCTTATTAGTCCGGGTCCGGCCCAACATCCGTTTTGCGCCTTTCGCACTACGGCCTTCCACGAGGATCTCCACTGGCTGTCCAACCAAGCGCGTATTGTGGCACAACGCCGCTGCGTTGACAATCTCCAGTGCAGCTTGATTCCTATCTTCTTTCACCGATTCCGGCAACTGGCCCGGCATTGTCGACGCCGGCGTATCGCGGCGTTTCGAGTATTTGAAAATATAACCTTGGTCAAACTGCACCTCGCGCAGCAATTCCATCGTCGCTGCAAAATCTTCATCCGTTTCGCCGGGAAAACCCACGATGAGGTCGGTTGTCAGTGCAATACCGTGGCGCGCTGCCCGGAGTTTTTCAATGATTTTTAGGTACTTCGCCCGATTGTAACCGCGCCGCATCGCCTGCAAAATCCGATCGGAACCGCTCTGCACCGGCAAGTGTGCGTGCTCACACAACTTTCCCAAATCCCGGTACGCCGCGACCAAGTCGTCGCCAAACCCTTGGGGGTGAGGTGCAGTGAACCGGATCCGCTCCAAACCCGGGATCGCATTGACGGCGGTCAGTAGCTTGACGAATTCCGCTTTCTTCCGGCCATAGCTGGTCACGATTTGACCAAGCAGCGTGACTTCCTTGACGCCGGTATCAACGAGTTGGCGAATTTCTTCCACGATTTCCGGAATGGGCCGGCTCCGCTCCGCGCCGCGCGTGGCCGGCACAATGCAAAACGTGCATGCCATGTCGCAACCCTGCATGATGCTGACAAAGGCGGTCGCCTTGCCGGGCTCGTGGTGCTTGACGGCGGACTCGCTGCCGGCTTCAGCCGTAATATCCACGACCGGTGGTTGGCCGGCGACAAGCGCGTCAAGATAATCCGGGATATGATGAAACCGTTGCGTGCCAATGACGAGATTGATTGCCGGTGATTTCAATAGTTCCGCGCCGCGGCTTTGCGCCATGCAACCCATGTAGCCGAGGATGAGGCCGGGTTTGCGTTTCTTCGTGTGCGCCAAGCCGGTCATCTTGCCGAGTGCTTTTTGCTCGGCAAGGTCGCGGACGCTGCAGGTGTTGAGCAAAATGATGTCGGCGTCGGCTTCCTTGGCGGCGATGCCATAGCCCCGTTCGCGCAACAACGCCGTGACGGCTTCGCTGTCGCGCACGTTCATCTGGCAGCCGTAGGTTTTGATGAAAACTTTTTTCATCACGCCGGATGCCGGCCGTGAATCAATGCCATCACCTCGGCACGCGTCGAACTGCGATTGCGGAACCCGCCGCGCATCGCGGAGGTGATGACGGTGGCGCCGGGCTTTTTCACGCCGCGCATCGTCATGCAGGTGTGGACTGCTTCGCAAACGACGGCGACACCTTGCGGTTTCAGCTCTTTGACAATGATGTCGGCAATCTGGCTGGTCATGCGTTCCTGCACTTGCGGCCGGCGCGAAAACGCCTCAACCACGCGCGCGAGTTTACTGATGCCAACGATGTGACCATTTGGGATATACGCCACATGGGCCTTGCCGAAAAACGGCATCAAGTGATGTTCGCACATCGAGAAAAATGAGATATCCCGGACCAACACCATTTCGTGGTGGTCCTCATCAAATTGTTTAGCGAGGCTTTCTTCCGGGTCTTGCTCGCCTTCGCCGAAAATTTCCTCATACATTCGCGCAACGCGTGCCGGCGTTTCGCGCAGGCCGTCCCGTTTCGGATCTTCACCGATGGCTTCCAGCAACATTTGCACAGCTCGTTGGATTTTGGCGTGGTCAACTTTTTTCATAATGGTCGCAGTTCGCGAAGAATAGCCCATACAGGTGGTGCGGTCAACCAACTGCGCCGGTCTGGCCCCGGCAAGGTGCGCTTGACTGGCGGCTGGTTTTGCGGAATATCTCTATTCATGCAACCAACTTCCCAGCTTCTGGCCGGTAAAAAAGGCATTGTGTTTGGCGTCGCCAGCCGGCAATCCATCGCGTGGGCAATCGCCCGCGCCTGGCACGAGGCCGGCGCCACGCTCGCGTTCACCTACCAAGGCGCGCGGGTGAAGGAAAATGTTGAGGATTTGATTGGCACTTTTGGCACCGCCACGCCGCTTTACCCGTGCGACGTAACACGCGATGAGGACATCGCCAGCGTGTTTGCCAGCGTTGCCAAGGATTTCGGCACACTCGACTTGTTGCTGCATTCCGTGGCATTCGCGCCTAAGGAGGCGCTGGAGGGAAATTTTGTCAGCACATCTCGTGAAGCCTTTCGCATTGCGCACGACGTGAGCGCGTACTCACTGGTGGCACTGACACGGGCAGCGCAGCCATTGATGGTCAATGGCGGTTCAATTCTCGCGATGAGTTACTATGGCGCGGTCAAAGTCGTGCCGCGTTACAATGTCATGGGCGTGGCCAAGGCGGCGTTGGAAGCCAGCGTCCGGTATCTGGCATACGATCTCGGTTCACAGAAGATTCGCGTCAATGCCATCAGCGCCGGTCCAGTCAACACCCTCGCCGCGCGCGGCATCAGCGGCTTCACACTCATGCTCCGACATTACGAGGAACGCTCACCACTCAAGCGCAACATCACTGGCCGGGAACTAGGTGATGCCGGTTTATTTCTCGCCAGTGACATGTCCACTGCCACAACCGGCCAAGTGCTCTATGTGGATTGTGGCTACGAGATCATGGGGATGTAGTTAGCCGGTGCGGTGGTTGATTCGCTCCGAATCGGGACTTGCATTTTTGTAATAGAGTGCTATGGTTATCACGTAAGGATGCAGCACGGGGCTGTATCCGTGGGTCATGTTCGCCCACACCGGATGATGTTTATGAAACACTGGTTTTACATTTGGGCCTTGTTGCTCAATATGATTTGGACGTGCAGTGCGGAGCAGGCACCGGCTCTTCTGCAGCCGGTGGTGTGTGATTTACTCATTAAGCAACCGCACTCGGCGACCGCGATTCATACGATCGAAATCGGACTCGCTTCCTCAGTTAATCCGCTGGCAAGCCTGATTGAATTTGCTAGTGATAAAAATTCTGAAATCCGGATGATAGCCGCGCAATTGTTACCGGAGTTGCGCAGTGTTGATGCTGCCAAACCATTGTGGAATCTGTTGCGCGACGACAGCGAGGCAGTGCGGATGTATGCGGTCGGGGCGCTGGGACGGTTGAATGAATTTGTTCCGGTCCCGCCGGATCCGTCGGGATTAACTGATCCACGCGCCAATGTGCGGCGGATGACGGCTGAGACCTTGGCCAGACTTCACAACCCGACTGTAGAAGCTAATTTAATCGATGCTCTGACTGATGCAGATGACTTAGTGAGATGGCAAGCAGTTGTTGCCTTGGAGTCCTGTGGTAGCCAGCATGCAGTTACTCCGTTGAGTCTACGCCTCAAAGATTCCAGTGCGCGTGTTCGCCGGACAGTTGCCGGTGTTCTGGCTAAAGTTGGAGACGCTACTGTGCTGCCGTTCTTGGTTAATGCTCTCGATGACAAAGATTGGCAGACGCGTGCCGCCGCTGCCAATGCACTAATTACGCTCGCGGAAAAGCTGGATGATGACCGGACAGTGCTGGCTAATACGATTCTGGCAAAACTCAAACCTGATGACTTAGCCTTGGTTACAGCACTTCACGCGTTGGGGTTGGCTAACGATGAACGCGCACTCAACGGATTGGTTAACGCCTTGATTGGGAACAACGGGGAAGCGGCCATTTGTGCCCGGCAAGCGATTGTCGGATTGCGCATCACGCCAATCTTGCCGTTGCTGGCCAAGCAAAGTCGCAATACCAACCCCGAAATCCGCCGTCGCATCATGGAAGTGTTTAGCAAGATCGGTGGTGCCGACGAAGTCCCGGCGGTCATCGTAGCGCTCGGTGATCCAGTTGCGGACGTACAACTGACAGCCGTTGCTGCATTGCGTCAATTGCGCCAGTATATAAAGCCGGACCGGTTGCTTGAACAACTTGCCAATACTGATCCACATGTGCGCGCAGCAGCCGCGCGATTCTATGGGGAATATGGTGACCGGCGTTTTGCCAACAACGTGGCCACACTGCTGTTTGATGAAAACCGCTATGTGCGCAGTGCTGCCGTGGAAGCCCTTGGCAAACTCGGTGATTGCAGCGCCGCCGGCATGTTGGTTGAAGTCCTTACCCAACAACATTCACATGGTGAATCCAGCGGCACACCGAATGTCCGAGGTAACGGTGTCGTCATTGGTACCACACGCAATCTGCCACCATTTTTGTCAGGTATGGAATTGCTCGCGCACAAAGCTGAAGCAATCAAAATTCTTGGTGACCTACATGCTGATGAAGCCGTCGTCCCCATTATCGAAAATGGATTGCAAGCCAACGATTCCCAACTCGTTGCGATCTCCGCCTACGCGCTCGGCCAGATTGGCGATCGGCGTGCTGTCGAGGCGCTGGTCGCGTTGGTGCAGGGCTTCTATGCCAAACTGCCGTTTGAAATTGAGACATCAAACCAGGCCATAATTAAGTCTGGGACGATTCCCAACCTGTTGGGACAGGAATATGCAGTGCAATGCAATGCTCGTCGCGCTGTCATCTGGGCGCTTGGCCGGTTGGGCGACCCCGCCACCTTGCCGCTCCTCCGTCAGGCGACCAACGACCGTGATAGCACCGTTCGCGAAGCCGCCATCGAAGCGCTGGCCCGCTTCGATGCTGGCGATCAACTCCTCGCTGCTACCGCTGTCAAGCTGCCCAGCTTCACACAATCGCTACCGGGATTCATCGGTTACGTTGCGGCGGTCGAATAAGATTTACCGGCAATTTTCCTTGAGCCATGCCGGCTCCACCGATAGATTGTCTTGCCATGTCGGAAGACCATAATCGAATTGATATAGAACATGTCGCGCACTTGGCGCGACTGGAGTTGACGGACGTCGAGAAAAACAAGTTCGCCGCACAACTCAAGGACATGCTCGCCTATGTCGCCAAACTTGGCGAGGTGGACGTGACCGGTGTCGAACCCACCGCCCACGCCATCCCGCTGACCAATGTGCTCCGGCCCGACGAATCGCGCCCATCCATCGACCCGGTGCTCATTCTAAAAAATGCCCCTGAAACCGCGCGCGGCCTGATCATCATGCCAAAGATTGTCGAATGAGCCTGCACACGCTTACCATTTCTGAATTGCGCGACAAGCTTCAGCGCGGCGAAGTCTCCGTCCGGCAACTCACACAAGCCTTGCTCGACCGGATTCAAGCTGTGGACGGCAAGCTGAAAGCTTACCTGTGGCTGAATCCCGACGACGCTCTCCGTCAAGCCGATGCGGCCGACTTGACCAAACCACTTGGCGGAATACCGGTCGCGATCAAGGACGTGCTCAACGTCACCGGTCAGCCGTGCACCTGCGCCTCAAAAATTTTGCAAGGCCACATCTCCGTGTACGACGCTACCGCCATCCGGAAACTCCGCGATGCCGGTGCGATTTTACTTGGACGGACGAACATGGACGAGTTTGCGATGGGTAGCTCGACGGAAAATTCGTCGTGGGGTGTCACGCGTAATCCGTGGGACTTGGAACGCATTCCCGGCGGTTCCAGCGGCGGCAGCGCCGCCGCAGTGGCCGGTCACGAAGCAATTGCCGCGCTGGGCAGCGATACCGGCGGTTCGATTCGACAGCCGGCAGCGCTGACTAGTTGTGTAGGTTTGAAACCAACTTACGGCCTCGTTTCCCGGTATGGTCTCGTGGCATTTGCGTCGTCGCTTGACCAAATCGGGCCGTTCACAAAAACCGTTGAGGATGCGGCGCTATTGCTCGGTGTGATTGCCGGTCACGATCCGCTGGATTCAACCAGCGTGCCGGCACCGGTACCGGATTATCAGGAAAAACTCAACGCCGGTGTGAAGGGCTTGCGCATCGGGTTACCGAAAGAATATTTCATTGACGGCATGGACCGGGAAGTCGAGGCGGCGGTGCGCGCGGCGATCCGGCAACTCGAATCACTTGGCGCGGAGGTTGTGGAGATTTTGTTGCCGCATACCGATTACGCGGTGGCGGTTTATTATTTGATTGCGACGGCCGAGGCGAGCGCAAACCTCGCGCGGTTTGACGGTGTCAGGTATGGCGCGCGAGTGCGCGGCGCGGACGTGCTGGAGACTTACAGCAAAACGCGCGGCGCGGGGTTCGGCCCGGAAGTGAAACGGCGCATCATTCTCGGCACGTACGCACTCAGCGCCGGCTACTACGATGCGTATTATTTGCGGGCGCAAAAAGTGCGAACGTTGATCCGCCGGGATTTTGAGCAGGCGTTTCAAAAATGCGACGTGATTGTCACTCCGACATCGCCGACGCCGGCCTTCAAGATTGGCGAAAAGGCGAACGATCCGTTGCAGATGTACCTGAGCGACATTTTCACGATCAGTGTGAATCTTGCCGGCAACTGTGGCCTGAGCCTGCCGTGTGGTTTTACGAGCCAACCGAAGTTACCGATTGGTTTGCAACTCATCGGCAAAGCGTTTGATGAATCGACACTGCTCCGCGTCGCCTATGCCTATGAGCAATCGACGCCGTGGCACAAAGAAAGGCCGGCGCTGTGAACTACGAAGCAGTCATCGGCCTCGAAGTCCACGTCCAGCTCAAGACGCAGAGCAAATTGTTCTGCGGCTGCGCGACGGAATTTGGCGTGGAGCCGAACACGCGCGTCTGCCCGATTTGCCTGGGTTATCCCGGCGTATTGCCGGTGATGAACGCGGAGGCGATCCGCAAAACCATTTTGTCCGGCTTGATGATTGGCTGCAAGATCACGCGGTTCTCGAAATGGGACCGGAAGAATTATTTCTACCCAGACATGCCGAAGAACTATCAGATTTCGCAGTACGACTTGCCGTTGTGCCTCGGAGGCGCAGTGCAGATTCCCGGCAAGACGCTCGGCGTTACGCGGATTCATTTGGAAGAGGACGTGGCCAAGAGTTTTCATTTCGACACAACCAGCGGCGTGGACTTCAACCGCGCCGGCACGCCGTTGATGGAAATCGTCAGCGAGCCGGACATGCGGTCGTCGGAAGATGCGTTTGCGTACCTGACGGCGTTGAAGGAAATCCTGATCACCGGCGGCGTGAGCGATTGCGACATGGAAAAAGGCCAGTTGCGCTGCGACTGCAACGTGTCAGTGCGACCGGTTGGCCAGGCGAAATTCGGTGAGAAGGTTGAGATCAAGAACATGAACTCGATTTCTGGTGTCAAACGCGCGCTGGAATACGAGATTCCCCGGCAAATCGCAGCGCTCGGGCGCGGCGAAAAGATTTTCCAAGAAACGCGCCGGTGGGACGACGAAGCCGGTAAGACGTCCGTGATGCGGACGAAGGAGTATGCGCACGATTACCGGTACTTCCCGGAACCGGATTTGATGCCGGTAACAGTGAGCGATTCCTTACTTGCCGAAATCCAGCAACTCTTGCCGGAATTGCCGGAAGCGAAGCGGCAGCGCTTTGTCCGGCAATATGGCTTGCCGGAGTACGATGCCGGCGTGTTGGTGGCCAACTCGACATTGGCAAACTTTTTTGAGAAAGCCGCCGGTAAGAATCCAAAGGCGGTAGCAAATTGGATGATGAGTGTTTCGGATATTACCGCCACGCCGATTCAGCCGGTGCAAATCGGCGAATTGGTGGCGGCGATTGATGCCGGTCAGATTAGCGGCAAGCAGGGTAAAGATGTTTTTGCCGAGATGCTTGCTACCGGTAAAAGTCCGGGCACCATCATCAAAGAAAAAGGCTTGGCGCAAGTGAGTGATACCGGTGCGATCGAAGGATTCTGCGATCAAGCCATTGCCGGTAATCCGAAATCGGTTGCCGATTTCAAGGCCGGTAACAAGGCGGCATTAAATGCACTGGTTGGCCAAGTAATGAAATTAAGCAAAGGTAAGGCCAACCCGCAGTTGGTCAGCGCAATCCTTGCCCGTAAGTTGTAATCGAGCAGCTTTACCGCGACGTAACATTGGCGTCACACAATTGTAACAATCGTCCGGCATCCTGCCGCACGAGATGAACCTGAAAAGACGACAACGCGATTGGCAGTCGGTGGCGTTTTATGCTGTGACGCTGGCGGCGACGGCGTTGATTGTGCTGACCATTTTGGTCATCCTCGGCGACATCGTCTGGCACGGTGCTCGGCAGGTTTCATGGCATTTCATTACCGGCGGAACGAAGGAAGGGATGTTTGACGCGCAGACCGCCGGGGTGTTTCCAATGATTTTCGGAACGCTGGCACTGGTGGTCTTGATGACCTTGGGCGTGGTGCCGGTCGGGGTGATTACCGCGGTGTATCTCACGGAGTATGCACGATCGCTGTCGCCGATCACGCGCATCATTCGTGGCGCGATCAACAATCTGGCCGGAGTGCCGTCGATCGTGTTCGGATTATTCGGGTTGGGATTCTTCGTGCAATTTGTCGGCGGCGGGTTGGATCAGATGTTTTATGGCGGTGCGTTGCATTACCGGAAGCCGGCTTTGATTTGGGCTGCAGCAACGATGGCGGTTATGACTTTGCCGGTGGTGATTGTGGCGACGGAAGAGGCGTTGCGCGCGGTGCCTAGCGGGTTACGTGAGGCGAGTCTGGCACTAGGCGCGACGAAGTTGAAGACGATTTGGAAGATTGTGTTGCCGGAAGCATTGCCGGGTGTGTTGACAGGCGCGATTTTGGCGGTTGGTCGCGGAGCCGGCGAGGTGGCACCGATTATGTTTACCGGTGCAGCATATTATCTGGCGCATTTACCGAACAGCTGGACAGATCAATTCATGCATCTGGGTTATCACGTGTTTGTACTGTCGACGCAGTCGCCGGACATTGAGCGGACGAAGCCAATTTTATACGGCTCGGTGTTGGTGTTGTTGGTGATGACGTTTTTGTTGAATCTTACCGGCGTGCTGGTGCGCGCCAAAATCAGGTCGCGATTGCAACATGGATAACCCGGTCATTCAAATTGCCGATGTCAATTTTTGGTACGGCACGAAGCAGGCGCTGTTCGATGTGAACGTCGCCATCGCACCACATCAGACGACGGCGTTTATCGGGCCGAGCGGGTGCGGCAAGAGCACGTTGTTGCGCTGTCTGAACCGGATGAACGATTTGATAAACGGCACGCGCGTGACCGGCCGCATCGCGCTCAACGGCGAGGACGTGTATGCGCCGGAGGTGGACGTCATCGAGTTGCGCAAACAGGTCGGCATGGTATTCCAGAAGTCGAATCCATTTCCGAAGTCCATTTTCGACAACGTCGCCTACGGTTTGCGGATTCAGGGCCTGACGGACAAGACGGAACTGGAAGGCCGGGTGGTGAAGAGCTTGAAGAAGGCGGCGTTGTGGGACGAAGTGCAAGACCGGTTGCACGATTCGGCGTTGATGTTGTCGGGCGGCCAGCAGCAACGGCTCTGCATTGCGCGAGCCATCGCCGTCGAGCCGGAAATCATCTTGATGGACGAACCGTGCAGCGCGCTCGACCCGACGGCGACGGCGAAAATTGAGGAGTTGATTCAGGATCTCGAAACCGATTACACTATCGTCATCGTGACACACAACATGCAGCAAGCCGCACGTTGCAGCGATTACACGGCGTTTTTCTATCTCGGCCGGTTAGTTGAGTTTGACGCCACAAACAAGATCTTCACCAATCCGACCAACAAACAAACCGAAGATTACGTAACCGGGAGATTTGGTTAATCATGGAACTGCACTTTGATCAGGAACTCACACAAGCTAAGGATCTGCTGTTGCGGATGTCGTCGCTGGCCGAGCAGGCGGTGGTGACGGCGCTCAAAGGGCTCGTGCAACGGGACGATGCGCTCGCGCAAAGCGTTCTCGATGGCGACAGCCAGCTCGACAATTTGCAAAAGGAAATTGACGAGCGCTGTGTCGAGCTGATTGCGCTCCGGCAGCCAAAAGCCCGGGATTTGCGTTTCCTTATCGTCATTATGAAAATTGCCGCTGAACTGGAACGCGTCGGCGACCAGGCGGTCAACATCGCTCATCGCGCAGCGGCGTTGAACCGCGAGCCGCAGCTCAAGCCATTCGTTGATATTCCGCGCATGTCCGATTTATCGTGCGGCATGATCCGTACGGTGCTTGATGCTTTCGTCTACGGTAAGATCGACATCGCCCAGCAGGTCATTCGAAATGACGACGAAGTCGATCGACTCGAAACACAGATGCACCGGGAACTGACCAGTTTCATGATCGAAGATCCACACACCATTACCCGCGCCTTGAGCCTGATCGGCGTCGCGCACAGCCTCGAACGCATCGGCGACCACGCCGTCAACATTGCCGAGGAAGTGGTTTATCTTTACGAAGGCCGCGATATCCGGCATCAATCTCCCAATGTCTGACACCATACTGATAGTCGACGATGAGCCGGATGTGGTGGATCTGCTGGTCTTCAACCTCCAGAAAGCCGGCTTCAAAACTTCGACTGCACGCGACGGCAACGCGGCGCTCCAAAAAGCCCGCAATGAGTTGCCGTCCTTGATTGTGCTCGACCTGATGTTGCCGGGCCTTGACGGCACAGACGCCTGCCGGCAACTCAAAGCCGACCCGAAAACCGCACCGATCCCGGTCATCATGCTCACTGCCAAAGCCGAGGAAGTGGACCGCATCGTTGGTCTTGAACTCGGTGCCGATGACTATATCACCAAACCGTTCAGCCCGCGCGAACTCACCTTGCGGGTCAAAACCATTTTGCGCCGTGGCACCGGTAAGACCACGCCAAATGAAATCTTAAAACACGGCGACCTCGTTGTGGACCTTGCCAAGCACGGCGCCACCTTCAAAGGCAAATCCATTGAGTTGACCGCCACCGAATTCAAACTATTAGCAATGCTGCTCGAACGCCGCGGACGCGTCCAGACCCGCGACGCGCTGCTGACCGATGTGTGGGGTTACGAAGGCGACGTGGACACGCGCACGGTGGACACGCATGTCCGCCGGCTCCGTGAAAAACTCGGCAAAGCGGCGGATTGGATTGAAACTGTGCGCGGCGTCGGCTACCGGTTCAACGAGTGAACGCCTTACATCTGCCGTTACGATGGAAATGGTTTGCGGCCGTGGCCGCCGTGCTGGTCGCACTGCTGTTGGCAATCAATCTTTGTCTTGACTGGACGTTGCCGGCGTTTCTCATTGCTAAAATTCGCGCCGAACTTGTTCGTCACGCTCAACTCGTTACCGAACTTGTCCACCACACACCCGGTAGTGAACTGAACGATACCGTTCATGCTGTTGCGAAAGATACCGGCTTGCGGATCACCGTCATTGCCGGCGATGGCGCTGTGATAGCTGAATCTGAAAAGCCGCTCAGCCAAATGGAAAATCACCTTAACCGGCCCGAAGTCCAAAGTGCGTTGCACAACGACACCGGTGTCGGCAGCGTCATCCGGCCGAGCGATACCGTGCACCGGGACTTGCTCTACGTTGCGCTCCGCGATACGCCGGCGCGCATCGTCCGCGTCGCCATGTCACTGCAAGAAGTGGACGACACCATTCAGCATGTACGGCGCGTAGTAGCCGGTGCTAGTGCCATTGTCGGACTGATTGCGTTGCCGCTGATTTTCTGGCTGGCGCAACGCACTAGCGCGCCGATTGATGCGATGCGGCGCATGGCCACTCGCGTAGCCGCCGGCGACTTTACCGGCCGCGCGCCAGATCACGAAGCTGGTGAAGTTGGCGAGTTGGCCGGTGCGCTCAACCAAATGTCCAACCAGCTTGAAGCCCGGCTCCGAGAACTCACCAGTGAAAAAGCGCATCTTGCCGGTATCCTCGCCGGCATGACCGAAGGCGTGCTAGTGGTGGATGCTGCCGGCAAGCTGCGTCTGCTTAACACCGCGCTCCGGCAAGCCTTCAATCTCACTGATGAAGCGCTTGGGAAAACGGTGCTCGAAGTTTTTCGCGACGCCGGTCTTGCCGAACTCATTGCTGCTGCGCCCGCCGCCCGCGAGTTGACCTTCCTGCAACCGGCTGATCATGTCTTCACTGTCCAAGCTGGTCGGTTAACCGGCACAACCGGCGTGGTAGTGGTTTTTCATGACATCACTAGGCTAAAACAACTCGAAAATGTACGGAAAGATTTCGTCGCCAATGTCAGTCACGAACTGCGTACGCCGCTCGCAGTGGTTAAGGGCTACGTCGAGACGTTGCTCGACGAGGAGCCACCCGCCGCCGAAACTGGGAAGAAATTTCTGGAAACCATTCAGCGGCACACGCGACGGTTGGAGGTGTTAATTGATGATTTGCTAAGTATTTCGGCGCTTGAATCGCAACAAGCCAAGCTTGACTGTGCACCGGTTTCCATGCGCGCGACAGCCGCAGCGGTCGTCGAAGAACTTAGTCCGCGCGCCCAGGAGAAAAACATTACTGTGGCGCTTGAGATTCCGGCTGATTTGCCGGCAGTGCATGCCGATGTCCAGCGGTTGCATGAAGTTCTTGTCAACTTGCTTGACAATGCAATCAAATACACGCCACCCGGTAGTCGCGTACAGATTTTCGCCGTAGCTGATAACCACTTCCTCAAAGTCTGCATTGCCGATAATGGGCCCGGCATTTCGGCGGAGCATTTGCCGCGGATATTTGAACGGTTTTACCGGGTGGACAAAGCCCGCAGCCGGGAACTCGGCGGCACCGGCCTCGGCCTTGCCATCGTTAAGCATATCGTTCAGGCGCACGGCGGCAAAGTCTGGGTCGAGAGCGGACTCGAAAAAGGCAGCCGTTTTTATTTTACCGTGCCGCAACTGTGAGTTGACCCACTGTCGCGACAGGAACAAATAATATCTTGCCATACAAGTCGATTGTGCTATCGTCGTACTGCTCGCAGATCGAAGCAGTTGCAGTGAGATTGGTAGATTGTCAGTCAGGCTTTCAGTCCGGTGACAGTCCGAAACCCGCGAAGTGGGAACAGTCACTGAGACCTCCGTCCGCAGCAGAAAGAAAAAACATAATGGCTACAAAGTTATTCGTCGGCAATCTGTCATTCAACACTACTGAAGGGGCAATCCTTGACCTGTTCAAACAGGCCGGGAATGTTACCTCGTGCGAACTGATCGTGGATAAATTCACGAGCAAGTCGCGCGGTTTCGCGTTCGTGACCTTTGAAACTCAGGAAGCAGCCACCGCTGCCGTTGCTCAGTTCAACGGCAAGGAACTCGATGGTCGCGCCCTCACCGTCAATGAAGCCCGTCCCAAGGAAGACCGCCCATCAGGCGGCGGCTTCGGTGGCGGCCGTGGCGGCGACCGTGGCGGTCGTGGCGGTGGTGGTGGCGGTCGCGGCGGCCGGTACTAACCGGTCTAAGCAATTACCGTATTCAACAAGCAGGCGTTCCGGGCAACCGGAACGCCTACTTCGTTTTTTCGCTGGCAGTCGGTGATTATTTTGTGGAGATTGCCGGAGATGAATGGAACTGTGACCAAGACCGGTCGCTTGAGTTGGCGGAACACGCTGGCCGCCTTCAAGCATCGGAACTACCGGTTGTTCTTTGCCGGGCAGGGCGTGTCGCTAATCGGCACGTGGATGCAAAACGTTGCGCAAGGGTGGCTGGTGTATGACCTGACCCGCTCGGCGTTTCTGCTCGGTTTTGTCACTTTTATAAGCGCGCTGCCGGTCACGGCGCTCACACTATTGGCTGGGGTGGTGGCAGACCGGCACAACAAGCGTGCCATCCTCATCGCCAACCAGACGACAGCAATGTTGCTGGCATTTTTGCTGGCGGCATTGGTGCATTGGCGTGTCGTAACCATCTGGCACATTGCCGGCATCGGCTTGCTCAGTGGTATTGCCACGGCGTTTGACATGCCGGCCCGGCAAAGCTTCGTGGTCGAGATGGTCGGCAAGGAGGATTTGCTCAACGCCATCGCGATGAACTCCTCGATGTTTCACGCGGCGCGCATCTGCGGACCGGCGTTGGCGGGGCTGCTGATTGCCTCGATTGGCGAGGCCGGGTGTTTTGCGTTGAACGGGTTGTCGTTTCTCGCGGTGATCGCCGGCTATGCAGCGATGCGGTTGCCGGCGCACGTCCCGGCCGTGACGGAGCAATCATTCCGCCACGCCACGACGGAAGCGGTGCGATATGTCTGGGGCAATCGGCGCACGCGCACCATCATTGCGGTGTTGGCGGTAATAAGTGTGTTTGGAACGTCGCACATGGTGTTGATGCCGGTGTTTGCGCGCGAAGTGCTACATACCGGTGCGGTGGGGCTTGGTTACCTGATGGCGGCTAACGGCCTCGGCGCTTTGTTGGGCGCATTGACGCTCGCGTCGCTAGGCGAACATCGCCAGCAGCATCGTCTGTTTTTCAACGGCTTGCTGGGCTTCTGTTCGCTAGTGCTGGCGTTTGCGTGGTCGCGTTGGTTCTGGCTTTCGATTGTGCTGATGGTCGGTGTTGGGTATTGCATGATTATTGCATTTGCGACTGCAAACACGTCAGTACAAATGCGCACACCAGATTATTTGCGAGGCCGTGTGATGGGCATTTTCTTACTGGCATTTATTGGCTTGAATCCATTTGGGGCATTACTGGCAGGCGCATTGGCCCGCGCCACAAATGTGTCAATTGCTACGACGATTGGTGAAGTGATTTGTCTCGGGACTGTGGTTGTTTTGATGCGCTTGGTACCGGCTGAAAATTTGCGGATTAAGTCAGAGGACGATTAATAGAGCGTAATCATGAAGCACAAAACCCTACATTGGGAATGTGGTTTTGTTAAAACTAACGTATGCCTTGTCGTTGCGCCATACCTGCAAAAACGCCTCCGCAGCTTACTAAATCTGAGAAGCTACCAGCTTCGATAATTCGACCTTGCGAGAGCACAATAATCCGATCGCTCGTGCGGAGTGTAGATAGTCGATGGGCAATGCTAATAACCGTGCGATTTTCAGCAAGGTGATCAATCGCCTTCTGCACCTCCGCCTCTGCTTGTGAATCTAATGCTGCAGTGGCTTCATCAAGCACGAGAATAGGCGCATTCCTGACAAAGGCGCGCGCGATAGACAGCCGTTGTCTCTGACCGCCAGAGAGCGTAACGCCGCGTTCTCCGATGCGGGTATCGTATCCATATGGTAATTGCATGATAAATTCGTGGGCATAAGCCTGCTGCGCTGCCTGTTCCACTTCTGTGCGTGTGGCGCCAGATCGTCCATAGGCTATGTTTTCTGCAACGGTATTGTCGAATAATACGATATCTTGACTGACCAGCGCCATCAACTGACGCAAATCATAGATGGTGATTTCACGGAGATCAACGCCATCCAGCGTGATTCGTCCGTGAGTCGGATCATAAAACCGGAAGATTAGGTTAGCCAGTGTGCTCTTACCCGATCCGCTTTCACCAGCAACTCCAAGCTTGAACCCGCGTTTGATCACAATGTCAACGTCCTGAACTACCAGCTGATTACCGTATGAAAAGTTGACATGCTCGAAGCATAGTTCAGAGGTAAAGTTTGTAACTCGACGGGCGGTGGTCTTATCTTTAACAGTCGGCTGTTCATGCAGAAGTTTAACGAGACGATCCACACCAACGCTGGTTTCGTGGAACATAATGTTGATACCGGCGATTTTCTTTACTGGATTGTAAAGCAGAAACATACCAGTTAGAAAACCCACCATGTTTGGGATTGTCCGATGTGTGTAGACAATCCACAATACAAGTGCGCCGGCGCCCAGCATGGCAGATGTTTCGATAATCGGGTGGATAAGGCCTCTGGCTTGCACGCCTTTCATACCGTGGTGGATTAATTGGCGCGAATATTGGCGGAATCGTTTGACCTGTTCTTCTTCTAGGCCAAAAGCTTTGACCACACGAATTCCTGACAGAGCCTCGACAAGTAGGCTGGATTGGGACACGCTCGCCGCTACTCCGCCATGACTGGCACTACGCGCCTTTTTACCTAGCAGCCGCATCGGAATAATGCAGGTACATAAAAAACCAACAGCAACCAGTGTTAGCTGCCAATCAAGTACACACATTGCGCCAACCAAGCCGATGAGCGTCACCGGCTCTTTAATCAGGTCAGCAAACCCAAAAGTCAGACAACGATGCAACGTCGCAGTATCGCCGTTGATGTGCGTCAGAAGGTTGCCCATTGTAGAGCGATTAAAAAAATCTAGCGACAATGTATTGAGCTTGGCTAGAACACTAATGCGCAGGTCGTTGATCATTCGCTCGCTAACCCAACTCATACAATAGGTACTCATATAGCCGGCAGCACCACGGAAGAACACCGGCAGCGCTAACAGCATCAATCCTCCAATAATTTGGCGCAAATCAAGAGCACGCCCCATCAGTGGTAGCCAAGAATCTAGTGCCTGCTGAACATTTGTCTTCACCGTTTTCACGACCGTCATAATCCGTTCTTCAGAAGCAGGGATTGGGCTGGTAACAGTCGTTATTGTCGTTGGAGCTAGTCGTTCAAACAAAGTTTTGGTTGCCCACACGAAAACTGCATTCGACAAGCCAAATAAGATTCCCAGTACAATTCCCAAAGCCAACCGCTGCCAATACTTTCGCATGTACGGCCAGCCGAATTTCATGATGAATAGTAAATTGTGCATGATTGTTATTGCGAGTAATGAAATGATTGCGTTGTTTCCACAACAGAGTCAAGTCCGACTCTTTTAGTATAAATTTATTACGATATAAAAGTTACAACGACTAACGACCTAAATCAGATATGTATCTACAGCAGTTTGGTGGAGTGCGCTAAACCCACATAATCAGGACGACCGCATAGATGCCATCGTATCAATGCATGATTGATTTGCCATTTATTCCGCCAGCGCTCATTTTTGCCGTACAACAGACCGCTAATCAGCCAATTGACGATTAGGCGTACACACAAACCGGCAATTAGCACAATATACGTGAGCGATCCGTGATTCTTGGCAAAATATCGATAACGCGACCGCCAGTACTCAATGCGCACGGAAACGGGAACTCGTTTTGCTGTTTGACCTTGGCCATGCCAAACATGAACCTGTGGCAGGTGCATTACCTTCCAACCGCGCCGGCGTGCTTGGAGGCAGAAATCTGTTTCTTCTAAGAAGAAAAAATACCGTTCATCCAAGCCACCGATGGCATCCCACGTCTCTCGACGAATCATCATGAACGCGCCTACAACGCTTTCCACCGCCACCGGCTCTGTGAATGTTTGTTCCTTCCCCGGATACCGCTTCGGCCAGAGCCGGCGCAGGAGTGATTTGTTGAATAACTCTGTTGCCAGTGTTGGCCAATTGGCGATGGAATTCTGTCGCGTTCCATCCGTGTTTAATAATTGTACGCCTGCTACGCCACAGTCAGAATGCGCAACTATCCACGCCATTGTTACGGTAAGCGTATGCTGTTGGACAGCGGCATCGGAATTTAACAAAAGCAGGAACCGCCCGGTTGCCTCTTTAGCAGCCAAGTTATTGGCTCTGGCAAAACCAAGATTGTCTGTCGTATGGATGTAGTGGACTGCCGGGAACCGCTGCGGGATGACTGACGGTGTGATGTCGGAAGATCCATTATCGATAACGAAGATTTCCTTACGCAATGTATCGGAACTGCGATTCAGTGATTCGATAGCAGTGCACGTCAGTGCGCAGGTGTTACGGGTGACGATGATGACGGAGAGGTCAAACATATGGTGTTATTGCTTAAGGCTTCGCGCACCTTGGCGTAGCGGATTAGACAGGCGAACGCGGTTTGCCAAGCAAGGTAAAACCCGACCCAGCCGTCACAGAAACCACCGCGGAATAAATAACAACGCACAAATCGCCAAAACGGTCGCACCGCTAAATCGAAAATATCAGGCCTGTATCCTTGTGCGATTTTATCTTGTGCAAAACAATTGCTGTAGACGCTAATTTTCGTGAGATGGCGATCCAAGTTGTCTAGGCTAAAGTGAAGCAAATCGCCATGTAGTTGCCCGACTCGCCCGTTGATCGCAAGTTTTTCATGGATGTTGCCGCCTTCCCACTGTGCCGCGTTTTTACGCCACAGACGGACTTGCCGGTCCGGATACCAGTCTCCATGGCGAATCCACCGTCCACAACACCATGATAACCGCGGCATGCTGAATGCTGAAAACTGTTCGAGTTTGTCGCCTTCCGCAAAGAATTTTTGTATCTCAGTGCGCAATTCCGACGAGACTACTTCATCAGCATCCAACCCCAAAATCCACTTCTGGCTGGCCTTCTGTGCAGTGGAATTCTTCTGGTCCTTGAATCCTTTCCAGGGTTCCCGGAACACTTTGGCGCCGTAACCAGTCGCAATCTCTTCCGTGCCGTCCTGTACGTCGGCATTGAGAACAACGATAATCTCGCTTGCCCAACCGGCCACGCTTTCCAAAGCACGGCCAATGTGCTTCGCTTCCGCGCCAGAAATCATGGAAACTGTAATTGGTAACGTGTGCATTAGTTGACTAAACCAGAGCCCAGCGCACAGAGATTATGCCGTGGCTTGGACTCACACAAGCGAAAACCACGGTGTTCAGGCTTGCTGTAGTAACATAATTCAAATAAATATCTGCACACTGGCATGAGCGTTCACAACACAATAACCACGGTGTCTCATATTCCGCGTATCGCGGTTGTTATCCCAAAATATGGCCCGGTCGGCGGTGCCGAGAGGTTCGCCTGTGAAGTCACGGAGCGCTTAGCTCGCTCCGGCCGCTATGAATTTCACGTGTTCGCGAATTGTTGGCAGGCAACACCAGGCTCGCCGGTGGTGTTTCACAAGGTGCCAATAATCAAGTTTCCACGGTCGTTGCGACCATGGAGTTTTCCTTGGTTTGCACAGCGTGCGATTGAATCCGGACAATTTGACTTGGTGCATTCACACGACAGAACTTTTCGTGCAGATGTGTTTTCCATACACTGTGTGCCGCACGCGGGTTGGATTGGATCGGTACGTAAGAAGCGTGCAAGTCTCTTTGACCGTTCGATGATGGCTGTAGAAAAGCGAATGATAAACGATAACGCAGATGCATGGTTTCTACCTGTATCGTCGCTAGCAGTAGAAGCGTTTCACCACGAGTATCGAGAGTTACCGGGGCGCTGGCAGATAACACATCCGGGTGTAGATATTGCACGGTTCGCCAGTCCTGACCGCGAGGCCTGCCGGCGAGAGATCAGGGGGCGTTATGGTATTCGCGACACAGATTTGTTGGTGCTATTTGTGGGAATGAATTTCGAAGTGAAGGGTCTTGATGCGATTTTAGCAGCGCTGGCCAAAGCACGAACGAAGGCGAACGTAAGGCTATTAGTAATCGGGCGTGGCGATGAGCAGAAATATGGCGCGCTGGCCCGATTGTTAGGAGTGGCGGCGGCGGTTACGTTTGCGGGGACACAAACCATCGGCATCGAACGTTACTACCGAGCGGCAGATGTATTCATGATGTTATCGGCATTTGACACGTTTGGGATGGTGGTGGTAGAAGCAATGGCAGCAGGGCTACCGGTGATTATCAGTGGCAAGGTTGGCACGAAAGATCTAATTGCGGACGGTGAAAATGGTTTTGTTGTGCCGAATCCGCAGGACTCGGATACGGCGGCAGTCCGGTTGGTGCAGTTGCTGGATTCCAAGGGACGTGAGGCGGTGAGCAAGGCGGCCCAGCAACGCGCATTGGCGCATGACTGGGCCGCGGTGGTGAAAGAGTTGGAGGTTGTATATCAGGATGTGCTCAAGTCTGTCACCACCTTGTAGTACAACATGGAAGGCTCATTGATCTCGTGCAGGTGTGTGCCGATGAATCCAAAAATATCGCCATCCTTAAACCAGTGACATGTGCGAGCATTGACCTATTCGGCACCGGGCTTGAAGTTGAGTACGATGCCACGGTCTTGGAGAGTACCAACATTTTTGTTTAATGTCTTCCAGACATTGGCAATCAAGATCAAGCGTGTTTTGGTCGTGAATTCAGTTGGAATACCTTCCTTGCTCAACCGTGACGTGGAACTATGCCAGTGGACGGTTTTGATGGCGCGGGTACGATAGGAAACAACTGACGTGCTGATATCGCTACCAGCAGGTCAGAGAATTATGCCAGATTTAGTAGGTGGATTATGGTGGTAATGGCTTCAGGGCTGCTTGTTCGTACTATCAATCAACTGTTTTGCTTCTTGATCCAGTCGCTTGGCCTTTTGGAAGCTGTTTTCATCTTGCTTGCGTATTCCCTCAATGTTTTTCAGCGTGCTTTGGTTGTGTAAATTAATAAATTTCATATAAAGGTCGTACTGCGGTCAATACACACTAGATTGGGATAGCCGCACCGATTGACCTTTGGTAGCGATTGCGCGCCATCGATTGAGGCAGTCGGATTCCAATTTATCAGCAAATGCAGCATCGCTGAGTTCCCCTTTGTTGGATTTATCCCAGCAATCGTCGTAGCATGCATTTGCTTTAGCTTCTTCAGCCGCATAGAAATCAACGAACTTAATGAAAGTATAGGTTGCTGATTGCTGAGGATTTCCCAGTCAGCAGCAGGCGCGGCCGCATTTTTCGATTACATCAAGGCTTCTACAACCGCCAACGCAGCCACAGCGCGTTGAGCTACTGTTCTCCAGTTGACTTTGAACTCAAAAACAGAAATGCTCTCAAGAGTGTTAAAGATGAGTTTACTAATCTTAAGCACCGTACGCTTTGTGAAAATATTATTGCGCTCAATTCTTGGATGGGCATTGCTAGTATATACCGTGGTGGCTTCGGCATTAGCTCTTTACCAGTGGAACTATTTCAATGCAGACTTTATTGGTTATGCGACAGTAGCCCGGCGATTTTTAATACACCCAGCCGGTAGTGTAACAGGATATTGGTCGCCGTTGTTTTCCTGGCTTATGTTGCCTTTTTTATATGCCGGTATAAGCGACATGTTGGCGGGACGCTTGGTGCTGCTAGCAGCAGGAGGAATCTACATCACGGCTCTGTATTATCTAGCTCGGTCGCTGGCTCCTGCAGATGAGGCTATGCGGCGACTGTTTCTCGCAGGCATGTTGTTTTGTGCAGTTTTGGAGGCAGTGCTCTGGACTACATACTTACTTGATCCCGATCTGCTAGCGAGCGCCCTCCTATTCACCTATCTGGCGATAATAATAAATAATAAATTCATGCATTGTCGTTGGCGTGCTCTGGCCGCCGGGTTGTGTGCTGGTTTTGCTTATCTAGCGAAGGCTTATATGCTGCCATTTATTCTAGTCCAGTTACCCATGGTCATGCTTTTCATTGCAAGAAGAAACGAGCGATCTGTGCATACAGCTGGCCTGACTTCTAGTCTTGTATTTTTTTCCCGCCAGTTGTTGCGCAGCTTCGTGTTGATATTGTTAGGATTAATGCTAGTTGCCGTTCCTTGGATTTTAATTCTTTCAGTCAAATACACCAAGTTAACTTTATCAACCGCCGGTTCGGCGAATCATGCAAACGTTGGCCCGCTATGTTTCGGTCGGGATTTGTTATGGAATCCTCCTCTGCAATTCGACTTCATCTTTGACCCACATTTCGGCCCTGACTGGTCGCTAGTGGAATCCCTGCGTAATTTTCAGCATCAACTTTATCTCATCGTTATCTACACGTGGAGTGCTGTGTGTTATTTAATTAGCTGGCTGGTTATGCTAGGTGTTGCATGGTGGTGGTTATGGCGACTGCGCAGACGCTCCCTAGTGGTAAAACTTGATATTGGAGCGCGGCAAGTCATTGGCTTCATGCTAATAACAGTGGGTCTTTACTTGGCGGGTTATGTCATGGTAAACATAGAAAGCCGATACATTATACCCGTAATTGCTCCGTTGTGTTGTTTGGTAGGATTAACTTGTTTTTGCAGCGCTTTGAACGCTGGTGGCCGCCTAGCAGTATATATCAGACAATCCAAAAGTTTCGTAGTGTCTGGCCTGTTACTTGTTTTGCCGTTTTTAGTCGCAGATGGATTACGAATACGCAAAGTATTCAAACATCAGCAATCGACTTTATTGTCTCCCAATCAGTCGACCGCTAACGAGTTGCGCAATGTCGGCCTTCTCGCTCAACCTTTTGCCTCCAGCAGGTGGCACAGCGGATTAGATATTGCCTATGCGGGTCATGCTGTATCTATGTATTTAGGTCAGCCTCTGTCAGGAGATATAGAAAGTCGTTCCGAGGAGTTGCTCTCAGCCAACGCCCATACCTATGTGTGCTTTCGTAATGGCAACGCAGTTGATTTACAATCTCCGCTGCCAAATAGTTGGAAGCGAGTTTTAAGTCTATCCGATCCAAATCAGATACCAGTTGATGTTTATGTTTTTACCAAATGAATCATTTTTGAGATTCTGCGTTGGATTTTATGAAGCAAAACAGTAAAAATAAACTCTGCAACTAGCCAGTGCAATCTGAGTCGAGCACCAGCTTCGGCGGCACGGGATTGACAGCACAGATTTGTTGGTGCTATTTGTGGGAATGAATTTCGAAGTGAAGGGTCTTGATGCGATTTTAGCAGCGCTGGCCAAAGCACGAACGAAGGCGAACGTAAGGCTATTAGTAATCGGGCGTGGCGATGAGCAGAAATATGGCGCGCTGGCCCGATTGTTAGGAGTGGCGGCGGCGGTTACGTTTGCGGGGACACAAACCATCGGCATCGAACGTTACTACCGAGCGGCAGATGTATTCATGATGTTATCGGCATTTGACACGTTTGGGATGGTGGTGGTAGAAGCAATGGCAGCAGGGCTACCGGTGATTATCAGTGGCAAGGTTGGCACGAAAGATCTAATTGCGGACGGTGAAAATGGTTTTGTTGTGCCGAATCCGCAGGACTCGGATACGGCGGCAGTCCGGTTGGTGCAGTTGCTGGATTCCAAGGGACGTGAGGCGGTGAGCAAGGCGGCCCAGCAACGCGCATTGGCGCATGACTGGGCCGCGGTGGTGAAAGAGTTGGAGGTTGTATATCAGGATGTGCTCTCCAAAAATATCTCGTAAAGTATGTAGTCATGTCATCCAATATCGCCGTATGTTAGTGAAGTGGAATAAGCTTTTGTTACAAAATATACGATTAGAAGACGCGCTTGAGCGATTTTGATGAACGGTTACATCGGGCTGTTGTTTCAGCATAGACTTCAGCGGTTTGTTCTGCAGTGCGTGCCCACGAAAACTTCTCACTCTGATCTGCTCCATTGGCAATGAGGTTAGTTCGATGTTTGGCGTCAATCAATACTCGCCGCATCTCACGTGCAAGTTGTCCGGGATTGTCTGGATCAATATACACAACTGCTTTCCCGCCGACTTCTGGTAGGCTACTGCAGGCCGTGGTAATTACGGGACAATTGTGTTTCATTGCCTCAAGCACTGGCAGACCAAATCCTTCGTACCGACTAGGATAGATGAGTGCAACCGCGTGTTGATAGTGCCATGCTAGCGTTGCGTCATCGCCGTTGGTTTGTAGGATTAGATTGTGCAACTGGTGTTGCTTTAACCATACGGACTCTGCGTAGCTCCATTTGCCTCCACCAAAACAAACAAAGTGACAGTCGACACCAGATCTTATCAAACGATGCGCTGCCTCCCATGCCATGAGGCCGTTTTTGTATTTATCCCGCTTGCCGACAAAAAGGAAAAATACAGATGGCGTTGGCGAGAATGGCTTGCAAGAAGTAATCTGTCGCGCAGCCAACAGTGAGACGGTAACTTTGGTTGCCACTTGTGGTAGATACTTTTCCAAATCACGACGGGTGGATTCTGAGTTAGCAATGATGGCGTCAGCAGCGATAAGTCCAGCACGTTTCTGTGCAATGAACCATTTCTGCCTAGCGCTGGACGACTGTACCGACAACCATTCTGGAATCATATCATGGCAGGTCAGTACAGTTGCGTCTGCTCGACTGGCAATAAACGGGTCCACTTCATAAAAAGTCGGGTGATAAATCAGGTATCCTCTTTCGCGTCGGAGCCGTTGGAATACCCTGCGCCGCCAATATCGTGACAAGCTTGCCACCAACGAATTTATACGTAAATGGTCGCGACGAATGCTAAAAATACAGCGTACATCGCTTTGCTGGTTCAGCTTGCAAAGCGTTTGATTGCGTGAAAATCCACCATAAATCACCGGCGCGACTTTTCCTGTGTGAGCAAGTTCTATAGCTAGTTCGCAAATATATCGTGAAATTCCGCCATGTTCTTGTTCGAGAAATATCTGCTCATCAAAGAAGACTCTCATGCGGACTTTTTATCGCTGGTTTGCCCCGTTATCTGTGCAAAGTCCGCCTCAATACGCGAACCATATCGCCGTCGATATCGTGCAGCAAGCCTGGCTCCTGAACGACGGATGCGGTTTAGGAGACGATTCGACAACCGGTGCCTTGTAAACATGTGAAGGTCGCGGTCATTTGAAATTAATTTATAACCAAATTGTTCACCAATTAATTCCAAACTCCGGCGCGTATAGAATGCCACATGTTGCCCGTCATCAGTAAAGTACCACCAATCAGGTCGCTGGCCGTCGTATACGATGGTTGAGAACAAAAGATGTTGTGGTCTAAGGCTAAACAGTCGACAGAAGTCTGTCACCGGATCTGCGAAGTGTTCCGCTACTTCAAACGCCGTAACTATTGCGTAGGCTGACGAAGAGGATGGAGCTTTTTCCTCAAAACCCAACGCAAAAACATTTGTTGCATAAGGATCAAAGTAATGAAAGTCCATGCCAAAATCACGACACCATCGCACCATCAGCCCTGTACCTGCGCCCCAATCAAGGCAAGGCATATTCGGTGGTATTTGCAACCGCCACGCCAAAGCAACGGTAGTTTGCCCCGCAATCAGTGAACGATCTACCATGCCAATATCCCTCCGGAAGTTCAGTTTGGTGTAAGCCTCTTCCAACCAAAAGGGAACCTCAGTCTGCACGAAACCACAGTCAGGGCATTTATAATAGGAAATATCGTAGCGGCAGAGAATGCGTTTCATGAAGAAGTACGCCGTATTCTTTCTGCAGACACGACACAATACGCTCTGGAGATTGGTCGTCTGGTCTGTTTGTTTCATGGAATTAGGGGTCATCTGTCACCAGTGAATCCGAACCAACCGAGACGGCAATTGGATGCACTTGTAACCAACCCGTTTTAATCGTCCCCGCAAGGATCGGTCTTTGGTCGCCCCATAAACTTGTGCTTGTGTATAAGCATCAGCACGATAATCAGGACTCATACACTCTGGATGTAGCAGCGGTAAATCCATGGCATTGCTCTTGCGATAAGTCAGATGCGATTCTTCCTGCATATGTGTGGCGTCTGGACCAGTCCCAATGTTGGTCACCAGATTCGTTCGAGGTAGCACAGTCAGAAAATTCTGCGACCAACAGGTAAACAGAAAAGGATAATCCCATGTGTCCAGTTGCTGATTGTATACTGAATCAAACCGTTCCTGCCAATATCTAGCTTGCAGTGAAACAGGAAACTGACCCTCCAGCCAAGCAGATTTCCGCAACTTAGGCCACAGTCTCATCGTGTCATCATGACGCTCCCAAGTGCGCCTCCATGTCGCCCAGCCCCAGCAATGAAAAAAGCGAGAGAAATAGTAGCTGGCATCGCAATGAAAACCCTCTGGCTGGAAGTTGTCTCCTGAGATTGACCCGACACGTGTGTCATTGGCATAACGATTAAGTAGTTCTGAACAGTAGGGAAAGAAACTCGGGTGTGGCAAGCAATCATCTTCGAGAATAATAGCCCGATCTACATGTGAAAACACCCAGTCCAATCCGCTTTTTATCCGTGCCCTACAACCCAAGTTTAATTTAGCGTAATCGCGTTTCACTTCGCACGGCCAGTCCACTTTCTCGACGATGGTACGAACTGCAGCGCATTTCTCCTGATCGTCTGAACGGTCTGTCCTCGGCCCGTCAGATACAAGTAAAAGCCACTTCGGTCGCGTCTGCCTGATTGCTTCAAAAATCCGCTTTGTCGTCTGCGGACGGTTAAAAATTATAAAGGCGATTGGGGTGTTCATGGTTGACGCCATCGTCCAGTAGGTAAAGAGACAACAAACATCGCGATTATCCAGTTCCAGCCATCTCTAACCATTGCGGGTGTTTCTCGGCATGCGTCGCAATTTCCTCTAGCACTGAGAGTAAACTCGATTGTGGCCTCCACCTGAACTGCGTGATTGCTATGGAATTGTCCATGACAATCCACGGCACATCATAAGGTCTTGGAGTAGTATCTTTGGCAATATTATGTTTACTAAATCGATCTTGGCACCAATTGGTCAGTTGGTGTAAAGACATTGTATTCGCGAGACCGCCGCCAACATTCAGCACTCGGCACTTTTGTTCGCTGTCGTAATTAATCTGGCGGTGTATTAAATCGGCTAGATCATTTGGATGAAGCGCGTCGCGAACTTGGTGTCCAGATCCTTCAAAGCCAATGTAGCGAAGAAGACGCTGGCTAGCGTAGGCGTGAATCCAGTAAGAGAAGATTCCTTGCTCGGCGGTGCCGAACTGCCCAGCACCGGTCAAAACTCCGCAACGATTAATCCAGACCGGCAAGGAGAATGTTGAAGCGTATTCAAGCGCCAACACCTCGGACACAAGTTTGGTGCTCCCATAAAGTGAAATCGGCGGTTCTGTAGAGAATGATGTCTGAATGCCGTTTGATGAAATACCTTTGGGCAGTGGTTGTGTGTCGTCCAGTGCAAATGCGTTGTTCTTCACTTGAAGTGGTATCACAGCTAATGCCGGAATCGAGTATACGCGGCTGGTACTCAGTAAGATAAATCCCGCCTTGGTGCGTTTGCAGAACTCGAGAATATTAATCGTGCCAATCAAGTTGTGTTCCAAGACCTGCCTGGAGCTTGTCGCGCCGTTTACGCCGGCTAAAACGCTTGGATTGGCTGCAGCGTCAATGACCCAGTCAATCGCCTCTAAGTTCTCAAAATCACTCTGGTTGCGGATATCGCCATGATGGATGGTAATTCCAAGCTTCCGGAGGTACAGACGGTTGGTCTCGCTGCCGGGTCGAATAAAATTGTCCATCCCTGAAATTGTTATGCAGGTATCGCGTTGTCGTAACCAAGCGGCAATTGAACTGCCGACAAAACCGCAAATGCCTGTGATAAAAACCTTCATAACATTGACTGCTTGGCGCGTACGATTCCTTCAAAGATTTGCGAAAGTGGAATCGTAATATCCCAATTGGGATAATGGGCTTTCATTTTGCGTAGATCGCTGTAATAACAGATATGATCACCGATGCGTGGTTGATCGACATACACGCTGACCTGCTTCTTTACCGTGAGTTGTTCGACCATGTCAAAAGCTTCATGGATTGAACACGAATTAGTTTTTCCTCCGCCTAAGTTGTACACCTCGGCCACGCGCGGCTTTTGGGCAAACTCAAACATGAATCGCGCGACATCTTCAGAGTGAATATTATCTCTAACTTGTTTGCCTTTGTATCCAAACACCTTGTATTCACGCCCTGTTAGATTGCATTCAATTAAATAGCTTAGAAATCCATGCAATTCGACACCGGAGTGGTTTGGACCAGTCAAGCAGCCGCCTCGTAGACAACAGGTTGGCATTCCGAAATAACGCCCATACTCTTGTACCATTACATCTGCCGCAACTTTGGATGCGCCAAAAATAGAATGCTTTGATTGATCGATAGAAAAGGACTCTGGTATGCCGTTGACATAGGATGGGTTATTGTAGTCCCATCGAGTCGGTAACTCTTTAATTTGAATTGTGTTGGGTAAGTCCCCGTATACTTTATTGCTAGACATGTGAATGAATGGTGAGTCGGGACAGTAGCGGCGAGCGGCTTCTAATAGATTAAGCGTCCCGACAGCATTCGTGTCAAAGTCATCAAAAGGGATTGTCGCTGCAAGATCGTGTGATGGCTGAGCGGCTGTATGCACGATTACCTCAGGGCGAACTTCCTTTACGATATCTAAAATGTCAGTACGATTCTGAATATTAAGAGTATTATGTTTATAACTTCTTAATTGAGACTGCAGCCTTTCAAGGTTCCACCTAGTGTCGCCTCGTGGTCCAAAAAAAACCGCGCGTTGGTTATTGTCAATCCCGTGGATCTTGAATCCATGCGTATGAAAGTAGGTACAGACCTCTGAGCCAATAAGTCCGGCTGAACCTGTGACAAGAATTGTTTTCATGGTTTAGGTGGCCTAGTGTTCAAATTATAGCTAACTATGGCCTCTTCATTCTCGTACGCGTTAATTCACAGATGAGCTTTGTTGCGCGGTATTGCCAGTAAGCTACCATCAAGCAATCTAACAGAATAAGGTCAAATGTACCGTCTCTTAAATCCTTCTTTAAGCATTGTAAGGCGGGCTTTAATGCAGTGTGGAAAGTTTTTGTCAATAACTTCCATCGATTTGCGTTCATTAGAGTATAAACATTATTGTAAGCATAGCGCCATCTCGTATCCATAATCGAACTGATTGAATCTGTTCGAAGATGTTTTACTATAGCTTTAGGCTCATAAATACAATCGAAGTTGAGTCTGCGGATCCTCCACGAGAGGTCTGCATCTTCGCCGTTCGTTCGGTGATTGACATCATACCAACCGGCCGCGGCTACTATACTGCGCTGAACTATGGCATCGTGCCCAAACATAAATGGTGGATTGGTCACGGATTGGTTTCCCCAATGTTGTTGCATATGGGTCGCACGCCACCGATCTGCTATCCCATTTATAACGCTTTCCTCGAGTCTTCCGCCTACTATGGCTACATTGGGAGTGTGTATCCTAGTAATTAAATATTCTAGCCAGTCTGGTTCTGGGATACAGTCTGCATCAAGGCATGCCACAAGTTCATGCGACGCGCTTTTAAGGCCAGTATTTCTTGCAGCTGCCAACCCTTTGTTGTTCTCGTGTTTGATTATACGCACGGGATATAGTGATGCAAATTCGACCGTGCGGTCTTTCGATCCATCATCAATAATCAGAATCTCATCTGGCTGTTTGGTTTGGCGCATAACTCCGTCCAGACAGCGCGAAATATAGCGATCAACATTATAGCATGGGATATATAGAGAGACCGGTTGTTTATTTATTATGGTTTTGTCTGTACGTTCCATGCCTACTTTTGCTTCAGTTCATTAACGAGTTGCTGCCACTTTGTGTTCCCATCTACTTCGCGATGATAACTTGAATCAACATTCGCACCTGCATAAGTCGTTAAGTGTCCAGTTTGACGTAAAGTGTGGAGAGGTGTGCCTTCTATTTCTGCAGTTCCTGATTCCTGAACACTGTCGAATGGTAACGATGCGATAAAACGCTTAGTGTCCAGCATGTGTTCTTTTGTTTCCCCTGGGAGACCGTACGTAAAAGTGCCATGTACAGTCATTCCCAAGCGCTTGACCTCATGAACTACTAGTCGAGCCTCTTCAAGGTTCAAATGCTTATTAACAATCTGATTGACAACATATTGGTTTCCGCTTTCGAAGCCGATTTTCACGCCAAAACATCCGCTTTCTTTCATAAGGGCCCATGTCTCAAATTTTATGGTGTCGGCGCGACACATAGCCGACCATGGAATGCCGAGCTTTCGCATGACTCCGCAGATATCAACTACGTGTTTGTTTCCGAGGTTAAACGTATCATCATCAAAGTAGATTGACTTATAACCAAACCGCCCAATAAGGTCTTTCAGTAGCGCCTCTACATAATCAGCAGAGTAGTGGCGAACCGTGCGCGTTTTAGTGCCATCGGGATCGCTGCCAGTCATTGTTGCCGGCCATACGCAAAAAATACATTTAAATGGACATCCGCGACTTGTCCAAATTTGCGCATGCGGAAATATTTGCCCGATTGGATTGTAATCAAAGTAGCGACGCGCAATGAGGTTGTCATAGTATGGGAATGGTGCGTCGTTCATCTCTTTAATGGTAAGAAAATCATAGTCGACAATGCCATCATTGCCACTCAAAACTCTTACGCTTCCCTTTTCGTACTCGCCACGGATACATGCGTGGACTGGAAACTCTGTAAGAAGTAATTCAGATTGAGTCGTTGTGATTGGTCCGGTAATTACAACTTTAGTCTTTGGTGAAAGTTTGTGAATTTTCTGAATCACTGCAAGGTCGTGTTCTTGACTTGGTGTTGCTATTTCGATGAAGATATAATCATATGCTTCTTTGCGGATGTGTTGGTAGTAATGTTTGTATGATTCACGCAATGCAATGCTATCTCGAAACCGAATATCTTCTTTAGTCACATGCTTGGTATAACTTGCCGCATAGCCCATAAAAAATGGATAGGGTAGGTAGTCGCCAAAAACGAAATTGCCGGGTTTTGATTTTACTTGTGCCGTGGAGGGCCATCTTGAGCCGGCCCTGACTCCGGCTCGCCAATGCTTTCTGAGAAACTTACCCTCTTTTTGTACCCACCACGGCGGGTTGCTAAACAAAGCCTTCATTGCGTGTAATCCTGTGTGTGCTCAATCAGTGGTGATAGTTGTTGAACTTGGCAAGCTGTATCCACCTATGGGCTCATGTCCTAAAATAAATCTCACGCGGCTCTAGCCACGCCTCAAGTGCCTTTGTTAGAAAAACCATCTATACTTATAATTCCATTTGAGGTTAAACGGGGCATCGCCAAGCTAATTGTGCTAACCGTAGATTCATAATCCACGGCAGAATTCTTTATATGAAACGAGATGATTTTGCAACCCACAAGGCCAGTGGTGTTTTTAATTAGAGCATTATTTCATTGGTTGTTTGTCGCTGCAACGCCTGCCGTTTAGCCTGCTCAAGCCGCTGCCGCTGGGAGTTACGGCGACAGCGTAAAAGCAATGCTGTTGGATTTGTGAACCACGGCCATTGCCCACGACGCAGTTGATTGAGCCGGCAACGATCTTGGTCGTATTTTACAAAAGCATCGAGCACCGCCAATGCTCCAGATTCCATTAAGACTTTCTTAGTAACACGTCCATCATCAATTAACCTCTTGATTGCGGTGTGCGCTAAATCGGATGCAGATTGTACTGTGTCCCAAGCGCTGAGCGCCACATGGTCGTGCTGCACCTGATGTAATAAAAATGTTGTTACGCATTCTGTCAGCACCGCCCAGCGTGCATCGCAGGCATGTAAAACACCCCACTTAGCATCTCCTCCTAGGCCGTAATCCGTCGGAAACGGATGCTGTTGTAGAATTGCTGTCCGATACAGATTGCTAGCCGAGCTGCCAAGTAAGCAGGCGTCTGCATGCGCGATTGCGAAAACCAACACTTGCAGCGGCATCAGAGCCGTTGGCGCATTCAGCTTTAGCGTGCCAATGATGTCATCTATTGGCAATTGTAAGTCCTTTGCGGGTTGTCCGTTTGCCATTAGGAATTTCGGTTTGCTGATAACTACGTCTGCCTGGAGCGACTCAGCGATTGCTTGCAATTGTGCTAGCCAATCCCGTTGAATCGTGTCACCAACGGTGGAAATGTAACAATATTTCGTGGTCATCTGACGAATACCATAGTTCCAAGATTCGTATAGACCCGGAGGATGGGTTAAAAAACGCGCCTTTTTCTCCGGCAACTCACGTTTTAGTAGATTCAATGTCCCATCAGTCGAGAAGCTGTCTATGACAATAATTTCATCAACTATATCCAACCATGATTTCATGGTTGATAGATGTGCCGGTAACAAGGTCATAGAGTTACGCGTTGGTAATACGACGCCGAGATTGGAGGGTTGACTCATAGCGTTAAACAATTGATATCATACCCGCAATAATTCCACATGGTGATGAATTTACTCGTGGATGCGATAGTAATTATCATCACATCCACTTTTTGTCTCATATTTGGTGTCACTGTGATGTACAATCTCATACAGCTATTTTAATCCGGCTGTTATTATGGTGATCGGCGATTATATTGAAGGTGGTTGGTTGGAAGATGGATGCAGATAACTCGCGTAAAATGGAAAAATGCCCTGATCGACGCCCGGACGGTGCTTCCAGCGCTTATAGCTCCATAGCCAATATTCTGGTCTGGTGCGGATAATGCCCTCACAAAAATCTAAGCAACGTTGGGTAATTGCCTGAATGTCGGCAGCTTTGTTGCCGGTCGAAGTGGAGTCAATAACTGGGCCGTACTTGATGCGGTAGCATCCGTTTGGCAATGGATGCACAACGCCACCGACAATTGCTGCGCCGGAGTGTAGTGCTAGTTGTGCCGCTGCCGGTGTTGCTAATGCCGGTACGCCGAAAAATTTACACCAAATTCCACCCAGCGTTACCGGAACGTGCTGGTCAATCAATAGCGCTACGATTTCGCGGTGTTGTAATGCTTTCAGAAGTTTGCCGGCGGCGTGCCGGCGTGGAACAATTCGATGGCCGGTAGTTGCGCGTAATCTAGCAAAAACTTTTTCGACGTCAGTGTTGCGCATTGTTCGAGTGGGTATGGTCATCGGGATATTCAGGAGTCCGGTTGCTAGTCCGAGCAATTCCCAGTCACCATAATGAAGCGTTACAAAAATTATTGGACGTCCTTGTGCCTGTAGATCGCGTACCAACTTCAGACCGGCTTCGTCCACCTCAATAATCTTTCCCAATGATTGATGGCTCAGACGTGGTGACCAAAAAAATGTGAGTAATGTTGTGGCAAAATTTTGGCAGGAAACACGTGCGATGCGGGATTTTTCGCAGACCGGCATTGTATTGCCATAAACCATATCGAGATTGGCGCGGGCGAGTTTGCGCGCTTCCGGTAACACGAAATATGCCAGCCAGCCGACAGCTTTTCCGACTCGCCAAACTAAACCGCGCGGTAAAACCGGCACGATGCCAGCCAAAATGTGCACGCCAAGTGCTTCCAGACAGAAACGGAAACGTTTCCAAGTTGATAGTTGCATCGGCACTGGTGTGGGTGTGGTCATACCGGTTCAGTTCCCCGGTAAATACGTGGTACACGTGCTGATTGATTTATGCCGCAGAATACTTCCCACGCAATTGTACCGGCCCAGACGGCGACTTCATTAGCCGTAATAACTGCATTACCTTGCTGGCCGATGAATACTACTTCATCGCTATAATTAACGTTTGGCACGCAGGTAACATTCACCATGATCTGATCCATTGTCACGCGACCGACTACCCTGCATCGTTGCCCAGCAATCAATACTTCCGCTTTATGTGATAGATGTCGGCTAAAGCCATCTGCGTAACCGGCGGCAACTGTCGCGATGCGCAGCGTGGTTGGCGCGACAAAAGTTTGACCATAGCTGATCGTTCTACCAGTAGCGACAGTTTTAACGTGGGCGACACGCGCTTTGAACGAGAGTGCCGGCACAAAATCTGTCGTACCCGGTGCGATGCCGTAAAGCGCCAAGCCAGGCCGTGCCATATCAAGCGTTGCTTCTGGCAAGTTTAGCAGCGCGGCGCTGTTAGCAGCGTGCAAGCGTGGATAGCCGCGCGCCACGGCTAAAAAGTCCGCAAGTTGCCGGCGTGTCTCGGCGAGGTTTTCGTCGGCGGATGGGAAATGCGTGTATATGCCGGTAACTTGCAAATGCTGAAATGTGGCGAGTTGCCGGAGTGCGTTAGCCGCTTCCGTGTGCCAAAAGCCGCATCGTCCCATGCCGGTATCAATCTCAACATGTACATCCACCCGCCGGGTTGCCGCCTGCTCAAACTGCTGCGCTTCACTGAGTGAGGAAATTGTTGGCGTGATGTTATTGGCGAGCATCGCGTCAATTTCAAACGGGAATGCCGCACCGAATTGAAGGATTAATGGATCCGGGCCGATAACTTGCCGGAGTGCGAGTGCTTCGGTGAGATTAGCGACGGCAAATGCGTCTACACCGCATTGCCGGAGCGTGCGAGCGACCGGCACAAGACCATGGCCGTAAGCATCAGCTTTCACGACAGCCATTAGCCTAGCGCGACCGATGCGACGGCGGATGGCGGCGATGTTGCTGCGCAACGCATCAAGGTTAACCTCCACCCAGCACCGGCAATGTGATTGTGGCGACATTGTTCCCATAGGCTATACTCTGAGCTTGGTGGGTGAGTCAATGCGCCTTGATGGGCGATTACTGTCGGCGGGTTGAGTGATACGTCCCGCGACTGAGTTGTTGGAGAAGGCGGCCGGGAATGAACACGGCTTGCTGCAAGTTCGAATAGAGATTGGTGCCGAGATATCGGAGCGCGGTGCGCGCCGTGGCCGCTCGGTGATCTTCGAACCTAATCAACCAACCCACCGCCGCCAGCCGGAGTATCGATGAGATGATGAACAGCACACCGTGATAGGTCAACGGATATCCCAAAATGGTCGTCTGCCAATTGCCCAGCACTTGCGCCACGACGCCGCCAAACAAACCGCTTAACACGCCGGTCACTGCACACGCCGCGCTGTTGATGGCGACATATGCACTGCCGGACGAGCGGCCTTCCGCAGCGTCACTCAGGTTAAGCAGGACATTGAAAGTGCCGGCTTCGAGGCCGGGCCAGGCCGCCGTGGAGATGACTACGAGCAGGTAACCCCACACCCAGTGTTCGCGGGAAATAAAAATCCAGCCGACTGTGCCCGGAACAACGATCAGTCCGGCAATGATCAAGACCGGCTTGCGGCCAAACCGGTCCAACAGCCGGCCCCACATCGGCCCGCTCAGCATAAAAATCACCAGTGGCATCACCACCAACATCGCGTTGGCTTGCGTGTTTGATAGTCGGGCCACGTCGAAAATAAATAACCACGCAAACTGCGCGACGAATCCGACCGCAAACGTCAGCGTGGTTGTGTACCCGAGGAATCGCAGAAAATTCCGGTCCCGCAACGGCACGCGCAGCATCTCCACGATGCCGACAGTCGGATTGGGTTTCACCCGCTGTTGATCCGGGACCTTGACGAAAAACGCAAAATCCACGAACCCAACCAACCCGCTGACGCCGAGTGCGAGGCAGATGACCTTTAACAATGCCGGCGGGGCCGCGTGGTCGAGTGCATAGCCCGCCAACAGCGTCACGATCACGCCGATCAACTGGCCGAGTTGCCCGCGTCGCGTGAAGTACCGGCCGCGAATCCGGCCCGGCACCAAGTCCGCCATCCACGACACCCAAATCGGTGTGGTCATCTGCCCGGCCAGCCACATCACCGCAAAAAACACCAACAGCCCTTGCCATTGCCAGCCGGCCGGCAACAGCCACGGAATCGCTGCAATCGGCAACCACATCAACCGGTGGACCGCGCCGAGGGTGATGAAAATGCTTTTCCGGTGGCCATACCGGGTGATGAAATAGCTGACTGGTATCTGCATTAGCGCGCCGGCAAACGGGACAGCGGCTAGCAAGCCGTAGCCAAACGCCGGCATGTTGAGCAGCTTGTTAAAGCGGGTGAACACCGCACCGGTCGAAAGGTATAGCCAAGCCGCGCCGAAAATCCACGCGACCATGACCGCCCGCAACGATTGCCGGAGTGGGGTGCCTACTCGAGGTTCAGCCACCGCAGTTCTTTCGGAGTCAATTCCAGTTTTAATGCCGGCAATGTCGTGCGCAATTCCTGCAACGTGCGCGGCCCAATCAGCGCAAACAATGGTAATGGCTGCGCGAGCACATATGCCAGCGCGACGTTAATCGGCAACGCGCCACGTTTCTTGGCCAGTTCCTTGACCCGTTCCAACCGGAGAAAATTATCATCGCTATACCAGCAACGAACCAATTCCGGATCGGAGTGATTATCGGGCTGAGCGTAGCCGCTGAAGAATCCACGCGCCTGACTCGACCAGCAGAAATTCGGGAGCTGCTGCTTCTTCAACCACTTCCGCGAGGTGGCGTCCGACACAGAGACGCAGCCCGCCCAAACTGGCGCCACCATCTCCGCGAGGCTGAATTGGTTGCTGATCGCCGCAAAACCGGTCAGGCCCTTGCGCTTCGCATATCGGTTGGCGGCGGCGACGCGCTCCAATGTCCAGTTCGAGCCGCCAAATGCGCGCAGCTTACCGGCCTTGAGAAGTTGGTTGAGCACGTCCACAAATTCGCCGACTGGGATATCCGGGTTGTCACGGTGCATCAGGTAAAGATCAACGTGATCAGTCTGGAGCCGGGCCAGCGATTCATCGAGTTGCCGGGTGAGGCCGACGGGATCGCAGCATGGCGGGTGTGCGCCCTTGCCGATGATGACGACTTGGTCACGGAGGTTGCGGGCCTTGAGCCACTGACCGAGCAATTGTTCCCCCAAGCCACCGGCGTAAATGTGCGCAGTGTCGAAACAATTGCCGCCGTGCGCAAAATAATCGTCGAATAACGCAAACGCGTGCGGTGCCGGGAATGTCGCGCCTTCAAGCATTGTGCCGAGGACGAGCCGCGCGACCGGCCTGTCGATGCCGGGAACATTGCCATGACTCATGGCGCTGCCGGGACGAATGTGCAACGGACGAGGCCGGTAATTAGCCTGTTGTTCCGCTTCGTAGGTCAGGCCGATGGATTGCCGCCAACGATCAAGTGTGCGCAGGTTGCTGAGCGTATCGGCCCAAGTCATGGCCGGTGTAGGCGCTTCGACGTTGCCGGCGAGGATGGCGCGCCCGACCACGTCGACTTCGAGCGTATAAGAAGTAACAGTCACCGGGATGGTGATTTCTTCCGGTGCCGCGCCTTGCCGGTTGACGATGAGCTTGCCGGTATCAGCGGCTTGCCGATTGGAAATCCACGGGTTCGGAATGATGATGCTGCCTTTCGTACCGAAGATGCGGGCGACGTTTTCCTGGTTGAGTGTGATGCCGGTAGCGATTTGGGCCAGAATATCGCCGGGGAATTTCAAGACGGCAGCGGCCCATTCGTCCACGCCGGTCTGGCAGAGATGACCGACACCTTTGATTTCAAGCGGGTCGGCAAAATCTTTGCCGGTGGCAACGCCGGCGACAAGTCGGGAAAAGGAAACCGGATAGCAGCCGACATCAAGAATGCCGCCGCCGCCGAGAGCGTTGTCGAAGAGGCGGCTGGTGGGGTTGAAGCCAGTTTGGAAACTAAAGGTGGCTTGGATAATGCGCACGTCGCCGATGGTGCCGGCCCGGAGGATTTCGACGAGTTTGGCAGTTTGTGGATGGCAACGGTACATGAACGCTTCCATTAGAAACACGCCAGCTTCACGCGCGGCTTCGATGGCGGTCATGGCGTCGGCATGATTGAGGGCAAAAGGTTTTTCGCAGAGGATGTGCTTGCCGGCCGCGGCGGCTTTGACAACCCATTCAACGTGGAAAGGGTGGGGCGTAGAAATGTAAACGGCTTGCACGTCCGGGTCGGCGAGTAACGCCTCGTAACTGCCGTGACTGCGTGGGATCTTAAATTCCTTGGCGAACTTGGCGGCCTGACCGGCGTCGCGACTGGCGACAGCCGCGAGTTGACCAGTCGTCGAATTCGGAACCGCTGCGGCAAACGCGCGCGAAATTGCGCCGGTACTGAGAATTCCCCAACGAATTTTATTAGTCATGATTAAAAGGCTCCTCGAATGATTGCCGGCGCATGGTAAGCCGGTCTGGCCGACAATCAATCAGATTTTGGAAGCGGCTTGCGCCGGTTGTGCTGGCGATCAAGATAGCGGAGCGCCAACACAATGCCGGTCGTCCACGACATCGTTTTGAATTCGCCATGGTCGAGCGCCGTTTCAAGTTGGCGGCGGGTCAGGAGCAATAACTCCTGTTCTTCGAGATCGCCGCCACTGGGGGCGCATTTACGGCGCGCGTCAAGCGCGAGGTAGATATGCGCGCCACCGTTGCCGTGGTTGCCGTTGGCGACAAAATCTCCCAGCGAAATCCAGCGCGCGGCGGTGTAGCCGGTTTCTTCGAGCGCCTCACGCTTGGCCGCAACGAGCGGTCGTTCGCCATCTTCAATGTGGCCGCCAACGGGGGCGAGCGAGGTACCTTTGATGGCATACTTGGTCTGGCGGAAAACCACGAACCGTCCGGCAGTGGTGCGGAGGAGAACGATGACGAAATGCGGTGAGACAAGCCACGGCCAGTCGCCGATGCGGTTGCCGTCGGGCAGTTCAATCTCGTGCGCTTCAACCGTTAGGAACTTGCCGAACCGCTTGATGACGGTGCGCGAAACGGTTTTCCATTGTTGCATGTCAGACCATCTCCTTGCCGAATGTTTCGCCGACTTGTTTGTGGAGTTCCTTGATCGCCTCGGCCTTGTCCTTGCGGCACACCAGCGTGGCGTCGGCGGTGTGAATGATGACCAGATTGTCGCAGCCGATAGTCGTAATCAGATGTTTCGGATCATTCGACGCGACAACGGTGTCGCGTGTATCAAGCAAAAGCACGCGGCCGGTGCCCAGTGCATTACCGGCGTCGTCGTGCCGGCAAGTCTCGGCAAACATTGGCCAGGAACCGACGTCGAGCCATTGCAATGGCATCGGCACCGCGGCCACGCGTACTTGCGGATCGCGTCCAGCCGGTTCCATCACGGCGAAATCAACGCTGATCTTCTTCAATGTCGGGAAGACTTCGCCAAGCACTGTGTGCCGTTGCGGCGTCGGCCAAGCGGCGCCAATTTTCATTAGCCCAGCATGATTGGCTGGTTCATACCGGCGAATGCAATCGAGCAAGGTGGACGCGCGCCAGACAAACATCCCGCTATTCCACAGATACCGGGTCGATCCAGCCGCAAAATATTGTTGCGCCGTTGCAATGTCGGGTTTTTCCCGGAACTGCTCGACGACGCGCGCGGACTCATCAATCGACTTGCCGAGTTGGAGGTAACCGTAGCTCGTTGCCGCCATCGTCGGCGTGATGCCAAATGTGACCAACGTGTTTGGCGCTTGCTCGACGAGCCGGTAACCGTGTTCCACGATTTTTTGAAACTGGTCGACCGGCTGAATCACATGGTCGGCGGTAAAAACTGCGATGACGGCATTGGGGTCGCGTTGGGCAATGACGGCGGCGCTGAAGCCGACGGCGTTGAGTGTGTCTCGGCCGGTCGGTTCGCCGAGAAACTGGTCCGCCGGTAAGCCAAGAGCTTGGCAAATTACGTCCGCATGTTTTTGACCGGCACAAATGAACCTGTTTTCCGCCGGTACGAGACCGTTGAGCCGGTCATAGGCCAATTGCAACAGGCTCTGACCGTTGATGAATGGAATCAGTTGCTTGGGTAGCGCAGCGCGGCTCATCGGCCACAATCGCGTCCCGGACCCACCGGCCATTATTAAGGCATAGCGCATGATGGTGTTGTAGCCGAAGCCCAGAATCCACGCAAGTTTGTGCTGGAGTGGCGCGGCCTTACTTCTTGATATCGTAACAGAGCAATGCGTCTTGGTCGCGGACGAACAGCTTACCGTTGCTCACGACCAAGTGCGCCCAAGCACTTTTCTTGCTCCAGTCGGGCGGGTCAAAGCGGCCGGTTTCCTGCCAGCCGGTCGGAGTGGCTTCAATCAGCACCAGTGTCCCGCCGTTCTCGCCGCGCAAATATAAATGGCCGTCGGCGCAGAGCAATGTCCCTTTGCCGAGCTTCTTTGAATCCCAAACACCTTGACCGGTCTTGAAATCCAAGCAAGTCCAGCCTTTCCCATCGCTAAACCCGTAAACATCCTGACCGACCAGCACCACGCCGCCATGATGGTTGATCATTTCCTTGTTGGCATACACCTCTGCTACCTGAAACTCTTTGCCGGTAAGGGTGATCTTGAATAGATTGCAGCCGGCTCCGTAACCGGACGTTACGAACACACAGTCATCCTTGCAAATTGGTGTTGGCGCGACTGCTGTTGGGCCGGTACGTGGCGCTGACCACAACACCTTGCCGGTGTCAGGATCAATTCCCGCCACGTGCGCGCCAGTCACCACAATCACCTGCAACATGCCGGCGATCTTCGCGCTAATCAACGATGAATAGGCAGCGGCATCCGTGAGTTCTGCGCTACGCCAAAGGAGCGCCCCGGTCTTTTTGTTGAGCGCGATCACCGTTCCGGCCGCGCCACCGGGCGTACATAGCAATTTATCGCCGAGTACCAACGGCGATTCGCTGTTGCCCCAACCCGACATCATCTTTCCGCCGAAGTCGCCGGCCAGACTTTTGCGCCAGACTTCCTTGCCGTCGCTGGTTTGCAAGCACACCAAATCACCATATTGACCCAACGCATACACCAGCTTGCCGTCCACCGTCGGAGTCGCCCGCGGGCCGGGATAACCGGCACCGCCGCCGGCCTTACCGAGTGGAGCTTGCCAGAGTTGCGCGCCAGTTTTGGCATTCAGCGCCAACACAGCCGCCCCATTTGTAAAATCGCCACTGGTAAAAATCTTTCCGTCAACAACCGCCACGCTCGCGTAACCGCCGCCGAGGCCGGTCGCCTTCCATGTCAACAGTGGTCCGCCCGCCGGCCACGCGGCCAGCAAACCGGTTTCAGTGGAAACATTGTCGCGGTTCGGCCCGTGCCATTGCGGCCAGTCGGCCGCCCAACCGAACGTTGTCAATGCGAACAACAAGCAGCCGACAGTGGTCTTGCGAATCATATAATCAGTCTCCATTATTTGGGGTTCGATACATCGAGGCAAACAAGCTCGCCGGTATTGTTGCGCGCGTACAACCGGCCATTTGCCAACACCGGCACGACCCAGCAACGACCGGTCAGCACCTTGGCGCGCGCCAATTCCTTAAAACCCACCGGTGCCGCCGTCGCGATAACGAGGTTGCCGGTTTCAGATTGAACAATCAGTTTGTCGCCGGCCAACATGAGCGCGCCTTTGCCCAAACCATCCTGTTTCCATTTGGTAGTACCGGTCGCAAACGCCACGCAGGTCAACGTGCTCTCGTCAAACCCATACAGCTGTTCCTGCCACAGCACGCTGCTGTTAAAATGATTGCGCATGGTGGTCGACTTCCATAGTTCCGTTAATGCCGTCCCGGTAAACTGCACCACGGCGCAGCCCTTGTTGTTGCCCGACGAAATGAAAATCTTATCGCCGGCAATGATCGGGGTCGCGATGTTGCCGTTATAGGGCGTCTCCCACCGATACCGGGCGAGTTCCTTGCCCGTGGCCGCCGCGCGCACGACCAAGCCAAACGCATTGAACCCCGCCAGACACTGCCGGCCGTTGAAAGTGAAGGGCACCCATGATCCATAACCCGCTGCATCGCTGCCGCTCTTCCAAAGGACGCTACCGGTTAATTTATCGAGCGCCACGGTTGCTGCGTCGGTCGCGCCCACGTCACAGATCACCGCGGCACCAAGAACCAGCGGCGATCCGGTATAACCCCAGTCCGGCATTTTGCCGGCCAAATCGTTTTGCAGGTGCTTCGCCCAAACCACATTGCCGGTCGCCGTCTCCAGGCAAAACAAATGCCCCTGCCGACTCAACGTATACACTCGCTCACCGTCCACCGTCGGCGTGGCGGCCGGCCCACCTTCAAACATCCGCGGTTCCAGCGGGCAAGCGTAGCTGTATTGCCACAACACCTGACCAGTCGCCGCATCGCAGCAAACCACCATGTCGGTATCGTTGGTATTGCCCATTGCAAACAACCGTCCGTGACTCACCGCCACGGCGGAACAGCCGGTGCCGACGTTGGCGCGCCAAAGTTGTTTCGGTCCGCCCGCCGGCCACTGCGTCAACCAATTCGTCTCCGGCGAGATCCCATCGCGGTTTGGCCCCCGCCATTGCGGCCAGTCGGCCGCGAATGCCGGCATGGCCACCAGCAACACACTTAAAATATAAACAGATCGTTTCATCGACAGCGCATGTTCCGGGATCGGCTAGTTATTGATGCGCAGTTTGTCAGTGACTGAGGGGAGGGGAGCCGGCGCGGTTGCTGCGGCTGGGGTCAACAGTTGCTCGACTTGCCGGCGCGCGGCGTCCATTTTCGGGTACCGGATTTCGCGGTAACCTTTGACGGATTCGACGCAGCGGAGCGCTTGGACTTGCCGGGCATAGTCCGCCGGGTTGAAGTTATTCACCAAGCCGATGTACCAATCCCGGAAGTCGCGTTCGCGCCGATGCCAGCCGGGCATGACCTGTCGCAGCCAGCGAAAATGCTTGAGCGTGTTCAACTGCCATTTCTTGGGCGAGATCTTGAACCGCAGTGTGCGCCCGAACAGGGCAAACTCGGGCCGGTTGAGATGGTGATAGATGATCTTGTCACCGCGCTTGGCGTCCACGTGATACCGGTGATTGTCGCGGCGCGTCTTCTCTTCGCTGGTCAACAGGTGGGCGACATAAACTTCGTCCTTGAGAATCATCGCTTTGTGCAGGTTCCAGATCACGGCCTTGGTGGCGGCATAATCGTTCGCCGAGCTGTCGCTGGCGTGAACGCGTTCGACCAAGTCTAGGTACCGGCGCGCGTAGCTGCCGGTGCCGAATTCGATCAGATCATAGAGCCGCCAGACGAGGTCGCGCGCGACCTGATCGCCGAGCTGAATGCTGTGCTCGCTGCGGCGAACCAGTTGCGCAAAGTCGAGCGCCCAGCGCCGGCCCCAGCGGTGGTTGCGCTTGAGCACGTCCATCCGCTCGAAGACGAATTGCTCGTAGGTTTCGCGCAGTTCGTGCCGGGTCGCGAGGCCGGGGTCGAGGACAAGTTTGCGGCCAAGGTGGAACGCTTTCGCGTTCGCCTCAGCGGCGGCTCCCATCGTTTCTTTCAAGGCCGCTTCCACGTTTTCAAGCGCCAGCGGCAGCAGGCCGCGCTGGAACGTGACGCCGAGCATCACGACGTTGGCGTAGATTTTGGTGCCGAAGAAATGTTCGCTGATGCCGGCGATGTTGAGGCCGAAGTAATCGTCCCGCCGTGTGTACCGGCGAATGTTCTCCTCAACGCTGGCCACGTCGAAGTTGTCTTTGCCGAGGAGCGTCAGGATGGTCGGTGTTTTGTAGGCATTGATGACCGCGCTGGTGCGGGCTGGCGAGCCGACGCGCAAGTTGCCTTTCGGGTCTAGACTCCGGCAGGCTTCGAGCGGGTCCACGCCGATAACGACATCGGCCTGGCCGTAGGGGATGAGCACGGAGACCGGCGCGCCGTTTTTGGTAAAGGTGATTTGCGAATAGACGCTGCCATTGCGGATCGCGAGGCCTTTTTTGTCGCAGAAGTGGACGTTGAAGCCTTGCAAGAACCCGGCGCGGACGATGGTCGCGGTGCAGACGCCGATGCCTTGGCCGCCGACGCCAGCCAGATGGCAGTGCCAAGTGTCACCGAACACGCGCGGCTCCGGCACCGGGATGCCGGTGAGATCCACGGAGTCAATCGGCGCCGGTAACTTCTCTTTGCGGACGACGGTGATTTCCTCGAACGACGGGCAGGCGTAAATCTTGGTGCAGGCCGTGTCGGCAACGCACCACGACAAATCGGTTTGGACCTTCGCACCGAACGGCGTCTCGACAAATGTCAGCCCGGGGCAACCGGTCGCCACCGTGCATTCGAGGCAATGCTCGCAGACGTCGGGGTTGACGTTGACGAAGCGTTTTTCGCGGATGAAACCGTGCTCACGAATTTCCTGCCGCTCTTGCCGGGTCTCGCGACGGTGGTACGTGATGCCGCATTCCTTGTCGGCGATCACCACTTTCACGCCGTCGCGCAAAATCGTTTCTTCGAGCGTCTGCCGCCACGTTTCCCGGTACGCGGGATTGCCGCGAACGACGTGGACGCCCTGGCCGAGCATCGCCTCGGCAATGCGGTCAATGCTCTGCCGGTAAGTGTGCTCGCCGACAATGTCCACATCCATGCTCGGCGTCGGCTGGTGGCCGGTCATCGCGGTGGTGGCGTTGTCGAGAATGATGTAAGTGATGTCCTGGCCCTGCTTGAGCGCGTTCGAGATGCCCAGCATGCCGGAATGGAAGAAAGTGGAGTCGCCGACGAACGTGACCTGCTTGTTCGTGATGAACGGATCAATCCCGCCGCCCGTGCCGCCGCCCAGCCCCATGCCGGAATAATTGTGCATCAAGTCTTTGGTCGGCTCGAACATCAGCATCGTGTAGCAGCCGGTATCGCCGTGGAACACGAGATCCACCGGCTTCCGCTTGTGCTGCCGGCGCATGAAGCTGGCGTCCATGAACTGCTTCTTGATCTCGATCAGCAAGCTCGCCGAATCGCGGTGCGGGCAGCCGGGGCAGAAGGTCGGTGTCCGTGGCGGCAGCTTCACCTCGTATGTGCCGGTCTCGCGCACGAGCGCCACGGCCCGGTCAATCTGCGGTTCGTCGAGCGTCAGGTTCGGGTCGTGGAAGAACTTGCCGAGCGGGCCGAGGCGTTCGATCAGGATGCTCGGGTTAAAGCCGCGCGCGGCCGGGATGCCTTGCAGGCCGGCGGGAAATTCCTTGCCCCAGACATTGGTGCGATTGGCGCTGGTGGCGCTCTGGTTCAGCTTGCCGACGATCTCGCTGATCTGCTCTTCCATGAACCCGCGCCGCTCTTCGATGACGAAAATGCTGCGGACTTGCCGGGAAAACTCCTCGACGATGACCGGGTCCACCGGATAGCTGACGCCGAGCTTGAGGATCGGCACCTGGTCGGACACGCCGAGCTCGTGCAACGCGTGGGTGAGGTAATTGTAGCCGAGGCCGGTCGCGACAAAGCCGATCTCCGCGCGCCACTTGGGATTTTCGCGGGCGTTCACGATCTTGTTCGCGCCCAACCGGCGCGCGCTGGCGAAGAGCCGCGCGAACCGCTCCGGCATGGCCTGCTCCCGCTGCCACGTCCGCGGCGGCAACAGCACCGTCCGCTCGAAATCAATCGCGGCGGTATCAATGTTGAATTTGTTGAGCGTGTTGAAATCCGGGAAATGGTTCGGCCGGCAGGTCACGCTCCCGCCGCCATCGGCCTGGTTGGTCGTGACGAGGTAACCGATGTACAGGTTGGCTTCCCGGGACAGGACGAACGCGAGATCAATCCAGTCTTTGAGTTCCTGGTTGGTGGCCGGTTCCAGCACCGGCAGGTACATATGTTTGCAGAGATAGCGGGAATCCGCCGGCACCTGCGTCGAATCGCTCCACGGATCGTCGCCGATCAAGACGATGGCGCCGCCGTTGGGATGCGCGCCGGCGAGATTGCCGAGCGCGAGCGCGTCCGTCGCCACGTGCAGGCCGACCGACTTCATCGCGCAAATCCCGCGCAAGGGCGCCATCTGCGAACCGTTGAGCATGGCCGCGCCGAGGGCTTCGTTGTTGGCGATGCAGCCGCGGATGCCGTGGGTTTTCAGGAGCGGGGCGATCTCCTCCATCGTATCGAAGAAGCCGGCCACGGGGGAGCCGGGGTAGCCGGTGAGTAAATGCACACCGCCGGCGGCTTCCAACGCGCCTTTAATCAACAACTCATTACCGGTAAAAACCTCAGCGCCGCTTGCTTTGAGAAACCGCGGGTCCACTTTCATGCAGACAGATATTTACCATACCTTCCCGGTGTTGGCGAGTATTTCGTTTTCTGCCAAACCGGAAACGTCAGACCAAGCCGCAACCGGTGGCGCGATTGTTCCGGTTGCGAATTTGGTTGCCGGCAGTTGGCCATTGAAAACTAATCGCCTCACACCGCCCGGCGCGCGGCGGTAATTCAAACCCTAGCCGAAACCATAAAAAAATGATTAACGCCCAATCGCCGTGGATTGAAGACCGAAACTGGCCTGGTAAAAGCCGAAATTCACGGGGTAGGAACCGAAATTCGCGGGGCCGGGGTCGAAAATCGCGGGGTCTAGACCCAAATTCGCGGGGTAAAACCCTGAATTCGTGGTGTTTTGGGCCAAATTACCAATTTGAGGCTCCATTTTCGCCAATACCGGCACGATAATTGATTGGGATGTTGGTGGCCGACTGGTGTCGCGCGCCGGCCGGGCGGAGATTTTGTTTTTTCATGCGCGGGGATAACTCTCAAACGCGCCCCCGCAGTGCAAGCTGGAAAAAGAGATTGGCGCAGAACTGTCCCATTGCGGTATAACTCCGGCAGTAGGGCAAGATACCGGACTTATTGTATGCAATGGATCACTCCATCGGGAAGGACAACGACTTCAGCAAGAAGATCACCTACAAAACCACCGGCGAACCCGTCAAGCGTGCCATTCATCCTCCCGAGTCTATGGATAGTCAATGAATGTAGGTTAGCCATTTTGTCCGATTCCTACAGGAATTAAAGAAAGGAAAACGTCAATGATTCAAAAAGGTATTCGCCACAGTTTGCCGTCCACTTCCGTTGACATCACGTTTCACAAGGCCGGCAAGCGGCCAGCGGCGCGGTATGTCTCCGCCACGGCGGTGTGCGAGGAAGTTCTCGAACATGGGCGCTGGATTGGCCTCTATTGGTCCGCCACCGGCCATGTCCATCGCGAGAATGTCGTTGCCGAACTGCCGGGAGCCACTGTCCCCTCGACCGTCGTGCCGGGGTTAAAACCGGGTTTGGATTCGCGCATTCACCCGCTCCACGTTTTCGAACTTGAGATTGACGGGCAGTCCCTGCACAACCGCTGGGAGTTGGTGAAGTCTTCCCAGCGTCCGGGACCGCGTCCGGGAACCACAGAGGCGGTGGTAGAATTGAAACACCAAGTCCGCCCCGTGACCGTCAAGGTTGTCACACGTTTGGACGGTTCACCGGTGTTGGTCCGGTATCTGGAAATCACCAACACCGGCAAGGCGCCGGCGGCGCTGGGCAGCGTCTCGCCCTGGTCCGGGGTGCTCTGGAACACGAACACGACACCGTCTTGTCACCATACAAATGCCAATCCCAGTTTCGACGAGCGCAGTCGCTCCAAATTCACACTCGGATACCTGGCAACTTCAGCCTGGGGTTGCGAGGGCGATCTCGTGTGGCAACCCTTGCCGCAGGAAAACTTCCGCATCGAACGCGCAGACGGCTGCCTCTGGGGATCGCCGTACTACATTCTGCGAAACGAAGCCACCGGCGAACTCTTTTTCTTGGGATTGGCTTGGAGCGGTAACTTCTTCGCCGAATTTGCTTACCGATACGGATCACTACTTTCGTTCCGCATCGGGCCGCTGGCACCCGCGCCCTTGCGTGTGATTGCCCCCGGCGAAACCGTCACGAGCCCCGAGGTTCATCTCGGTCCGATGCATGGCTCGTTCGATGTGGCCGTCAGTCACTGGCACCAGCACATGCGCGCGAGCGTCATTCCGCCACGTCCGAAAGGCAAGGCGATGTATACCTCGGGGAATCGCAATGTTGATGAACCCGGCGAATGGATCAAAAAAGAAATCGATATTGCCGCTGAAATGGGGCTGGAAGCATTTATGATTGACGCCGGCTGGCACGGCGAGAAATTTGGCATCTATCCCGCGAACATGGGGGATTGGAATGCAGGGGATTGGCTGCCCGGCGGCATGGCTGGGTTGCGCGAATATACCCACAAGAAAGGCATGCTCTTTGGACTCTGGCACGCACCCGAGGGGATCTACAAAAACACCAAGCTGTTTCGCGATCATCCGGATTGGGAGTTAAAAACCGACGGCGACCGGGAAATGGCGCCGGAATGGAAAGTTCTCAATCTGGCCAAGCCGGAAGCGGCCAAATATTTTACGGATTGCATCCAGAAAACCATCCAGGACTTCAAGCTCGACTTCTATAAAGTCGACGGAGCCGGGTTTTTTTATGAAGGTGCCCAGAACCTGATCCACGGGTTCGCCGAAAACGAATACTGGCGGCATTATGAATTGGTGTATGCCACCTATGATCGCATCCGGAAGAAGTTCCCGGAGGTTTGCCTGGAGAACTGCGCGGGCGGGGGTGGACGCAGCGACCTCGGGATGCTGTCCCGGTTCCACTACGCGTCAGAGTCGGACTATACCGTGATGCCTTACAGCATTCGCGCGATCAACACGCTCAGTCTCTTCGTCCCGCCGGAATCAATTCTTTACTACTGCAATTGCATGCAAAATGCACACCTGACTGCCGACGTGGACACTCCACTGCGAGTCGGCCTGTTCGGTATGCTCGTGTTTGTTGGCTTCGGCTCGCAAAGCGCCACTCGGTCCACCAAGTATTTTGACAAAGTTCGCCGGTACATCGGTCTGCACAAAGGTTTTTGCCGTCCTGTCTTGACCGGGCAACCGGTCGTCTACCATCACACACCCGATATCGGCCTCTTCAAGCCGGCTGATTGGTGCGTGTTGGAATACGCCGCACCGGATCGCAGTCGCGGCTACGCCGGCGTTTTCCGACTCGGCAACGGCGCCGCCGAATACCGTCTCCGTCTGCGGGGAGTCGATGCCGCCGCCGAGTATGAAGTGACGCTCGACAATGCCACACAAGTTTTTCGCATGTCCGGTCGTGACTTGGCGCTTACCGGCCTGCCCATTGCCTTGGATAGCGCATTAACCAGCGAGTTAATCATGTACGAACGCAAGAGCAAGCGTGCATGAATTCACTGGGATTCAAACCAGACTTCGAATTGACCGCGCGCCGGTTCGAGGCTTGGTGGCACGGTGAGATCATTGATCGCCCGCCGGTAACGCTGTCGGTCAAACCACAGCGACCATATTGTGGCCAGGTCTCGCAGCATGCCACGCAACGGGAACGCTGGCTCGATGTTGAGTTCGTGGTGGATTCCGCCATCGCGGCAATGGAAGCCACAACTTATCTGGGCGACGCCTTCCCGGTGTTCTGGCCGAACATCGGTCCCGAAATAACGGCGACGTTGTACGGCTGTGAACTGGAATTTGGCGAAACGACCGCGTGGTCGAAACCGGTCATCAAGGAGCCCGGCGATTGGCAGCGCATTGCCAGCGCGCAACCGGACTTTTCCAACCAGTACTGGCAGACGCTCGAAGCGATGACCAAGCTTGCCATCGAACGCTGTGCGGGCCGCTATTTTGTCGGTGTCACCGATTTACACGGCGCGTACGACATCCTCGCCGCGTTGCGTGGTCCCATGGGGTTGTGCACGGATTTGCTCGACTGCCCGGACTTAGTGGATCGTGCGGCGCGGAATGTGGCGCATGGTTTTGCGTCGGCCTTCGCGCGTAATTGGGCGCTGGTCCGCGCCGCCGGGATGCCTTCGGTGTACTGGTGTTATCATGACGGCCCGGCGTATTTCCCGAGCTGCGATTTCTGGTGCATGGTCTCGCCGGCCATCGCGCACGACTTAGTTTATCCAACGCTCCTAACCGAAATGGCTCCCCTCGAACGCAGCATGTTTCACCTCGACGGCATCCAGGCATTGCCGCATCTGGATTTGACGTTGTCATTGCCGGGCTTGAATGCATTGCAGTGGGTCTACGGTGCCGGTTATGGTCCGGCCCCGCGCTGGCTGGACGTGTACCGGCGCGCGCGCGCTGCCGGTAAAAGTCTGGAAGTGATGGTCAGTACCGCCGAGGAGGCATTGACAATGTTGCGCGAGCTTGGTCCAGCGGGCTTATGGTTAAACATTTACCAGCCGCTTGATTCGGTTGACGAAGCCGAAGCCTTTCTCCGGGAAGTGGCGCGCCGGTAATAGCGTAGCGCGTGTCTACACCGTGCTGGGTAGCTGTCGGCGACAGGGCATCAACACGTATGATTATTTGAAAGATTTGTTCACCCGCTTATCAGCGGCCAAGATTACACAGACCGGGCAGTTTACGCCGCGAGCGTGGGCCAGAGCCATGCAGAAAACCGTTGCCCAAGCCGCTTGAACAAATTGGTAGACGGTGTTCGCGCTGAACCACCCATTGTCAACTTCTCGCCAGCCAGATACGAAAAGTCACCTGTGTAATGTCGGCAAAGACGCAGAGCGAAGTCAAGCCTCACGCAGTTCGACCGCGTTGCACGGCACCGAGCGTGCGGAAGAGCCGGTACATTTCGGTGATGTTGGCATGCGGAATGTCGTCCATCATCGCGCTGGAGGTCGCCAGACAAAGGCCGGGATGCGGCCACTCATCCAGCACGCGCTGTACCTCACGGCGGATATCAGCAAAACTGCCGTTGCGGATGATATCCACCGCAGAGACCGAGCCCCAGAGGATCAATGGATCACCATTGCGCGCGCGGAGCTTGGCAACGTCAACGATGCGCGTGCCACATTCCTCCTGAAACCCTTGGAAGCCGGCAATGCCAATGTCGATCAGCGGGCCGAGCATGTCGTTCATGTTGCCGTCGCTGTGCCAGACCAATTTGAAACCGGCCTTGACCAGCGGGGCGAGGGCGTGATCTAGATGTGGGAAGTAGTGCCGGGCCATGGTTTGCGGCGAAATCATATTGCCGGTCTGGGTGGTCATGTCGGAACCCGTATACCCAATGCGCGGCCAGTCCAGCCGGCGTGCCGCCTCGACAACACACTCGTTGTGCCAGCGATTCAACTCGGCCGTCGCCTGCCAAAACCGTTCCATTACATCCGGGTACATGGCGACGGTCAGAAAAAAGCCTTCGTATCCATAGCTGCCATAGGGGAAAAATGGCGCATCCGGGCCATACGCGGAGTCGGGGCCAAAAATCCAGACGCAGTCCTCACCCAAATGCCGCTGCGTTGCGATCTGGTAGTCACAAATTTCCTGCACATGCGCTTCCCGCCGGGCGGGCGCACTGGCGAGGTCGCGTTGGAGGCTGGCAATCTGCTTCTCCAAATCAGCGGCCACGGCGTCGGCTTCTGACCACCGCTCCAATTCCCCGGCTGCCCAACCTTGTTGACTATCCTCGCGCGCAGGAAAAGCCCATTGCTCAAAGAAATCCACGCCGATGACTTTGAACACCTTAGCGTACGCAGCAAGCTGGTCGGCCCAGTATTCCTCCGCGCTCATGCCCAACCGGCTCTGAACATAGCTGGCCGTCAGCCAATTATACATAATCGGCAAACGGTCAGCCGGCTCGAAGTTCATTGTCCGTAAAAAACGTTCACGGGGGCTCATTTCTTTCATGGTGGATTGGAATGAAAGCAGAGGTGCCGGTTCCTGTCAAAATCAATTCACGCGAACAAAGTGGGTGAGCACATTGACCGAAGAAATCACCGCCGATTTGGAGGCTGCCATGGAATAGTTCGCCGAGATAGCTGACGACTTGAAGAGGTAGCCCTGTTCGAGCACGACGAGATTTTCGGAGGACCGCGGCTCATCGAACTCGGCAATACGGAGTGACAAAGACGGGCAGGGGATGTTGATGGTGCGGATTTCGATTTCGTTTCTTGCCTTCGCCGACAAGCTGGCTTAGAAGTGGCGGCGCATGAAACATGGTTTGTTGATTTTTTTGGTGGCGGTGCTGGCCGGGTGTGCGACTACGCCGCCGGTGCAGACGCTGCGATTCCACGAACAGGTGGCCGGTAATTTGCCGGCATCCCACGTGCGGATGGTGGTGGTGCCCATTACCCGGCAACAGTTGGCGGTCGATCCCGAGCCGACGTTGACTGAGAAGGATGTGTTGTCGGCCAAGCTGGAGCCGACCTCCGGCGGCGACGCGATCCTGCTGAAGTTTGATGCGCACGGGGCGAATCTGCTCGCGGAGATGACCACGCGGTTGCGCGGACGGTCGCTGGTGGTGTTTGTGAATGACCGGCCCGTGGCCTCGGTGTTGATCGAGCATGCCATTGCGTCCGGGGAGTTGCTGTTGACCGGCGATCTGACCGACGAGCAGACGCAATCCTTGGTGGACTCGTTGAACAAAGTCACCAAGCGTAAGCCGGATCCTGCCGCCCCCAAACCTGAACCGTGAAACCGCTCTGGCTCGTTCTTTTGTGGTTGATCCCGGTTGCGGCGTGGCCGCTGGATTTGTGTCTGCCGACCGGTAACGATGCGTTGTTGCGCGGGCGGGACGCGGAGTTTTACCAGCCGACGGCCGCCGGCGCGCCGGAGTCGGGGATGTTCGGCTGCGTGCGCAACGGCGAGCACCGGTTGCACAAGGGGATTGATATCAAATGTCTCCAGCGCGACCGGCGCGGCGAGCCGCTCGATGCCATTCATGCGGTGGCCGATGGCGAAGTGGTGTTCATCAACAATAAGCCGGGCTTGTCGAACTACGGCCGGTACATTGTGCTCGAACACCGGTGGGACGGGATGGCGGTGCATACGCTCTACGCGCACCTGAGCGCCATCGCCGACGGCTTGGCGGCCGGGCAGCCCGTCCGCAAATCGCAAGTGATCGCCACGATGGGCCACACGAGCAACACGCGCGAGCGGATTCCCGCGGAGCGGGCGCATTTGCACTTTGAAATCGATCTGCTGCTCAGCCCGAACTTTTACGTCTGGTACCCGAAGCATGATCCGCAGGCGCCGCCGTTTGGGAATTTCAACGGGAAGAATTTATTCGGCCTCGACCCGGCGGCGGTGTTCAAGGAATTCGCCGCCAACCCGAAGCTCAATTTTGCGGACTACGTCGCGCATCAACACGTGGGCTTCACGGTGCTGGTGAGCGCCCGGCAATTCCCGTGGTTGCGGATGCATCCCGAGCAGCTGTGTCTGCCGGCGCAAGCCAACGCGACGCCGGTCGCCTACGAGATTGCTGTGACGCCGTTTGGTGTGCCGGTCGCGGTCTGGGGGCGGACCACAGCGGAGGTCACGCCGGAACAATTACACCGCTTGCCGGTCTTGAATCGGGTGGACGAGGGGACGATGGCGCAGTTCAGTTGCCATCATTTCCTGGAGCGCGGGCGGACCGGCTGGCATCTCAGCAATGCCGGCCATGAATGGGTTGAGCTGCTGACGTGCGGGCAGTAGCCGGACCGGTACCGGTCAGAGCAATAATAAAAACTCGCCGAGCAATTTCGCCAGCTTGGCCTGGCTCGCCTTGCCGACTTCGAGGACTTCGTCGTGGGACAAGCGTTTCGACGAGATGCCGGCGGCGAGGTTGGTGATGCAGGAGATGCCGGCGACTTCGATGTTGTGGTACCGGGCCAGAATCACTTCCGGCACGGTGCTCATGCCGACGGCGTCCGCACCCCACCAGGCAAACGTTTTGACTTCCGCCGGCGTTTCGTAGCTCGGGCCGGTCGTGGCGAGATAAACGCCGCGGCGCAAGAGGATTTGGGCTTTCTCCGCGGCGGTCTCGAGTTTTTCACGCAACCGGCTGGAGTACGCCTGCGTCATGTCCAGGAACTTCACCGCATCGTTTTCGCGGAATTCAATCAGCGGGTTGACGCCGAGATGATTGATGTGGTCCTCGATCAGCATCAGGTCGCCGGGATTGAACACCGGGTTGATTCCGCCGGCGGCGTTCGTCACCAGCAACACTTTCACGCCGAGCGTGTCCACGACATGGACCGGGAACACGACTTCTTCCAATGACCGGCCTTCGTACAGATGAAACCGGCCGCTCAGCACCAGTACGCGTTTGCCGGCCAATTCGCCGCAGACCATTTGGCCCGCATGACCGGCGACGGTTGCCTTCGGGAAGTTGGGGATATCGGCATAGGGGATTGTGATCGGCTTCGTCACGGCGCTGGCCACGCCGCCCAAGCCGGAGCCGACGATGAGCGCGACCTCCGGTTTGAAGCCGGGGAGTTTGCTTTCCAAAAATTCTTTCGTCTCTTTTAAGTTGGGCATCATGTGATTTGCTCCGTGATCAACTGCGCCGTAACAGCATTGTGAAGGTTAGTGGACCTTGATGATGTCTTCGGCGTCGGCTTCCTCAGCCTTGGGCAAGCCTTGGGCCAAGGCGGCTTGCATGGCGTCCGCGCCATTTTGTTCCTGGCCGCTGGCGATGAGAACCTTACCAAGATGATAGTGCGCGATGCCCATTGTGGGGGCCAAGCGGACAGCTTCGCGCAGATGTTTGAACGCTTCAGCCGGTTGCTCGGAAAGGAAACAGGTCCAGCCGTAGGTGTCTTGGATGGCCGGGTTATTCGGGTAGACCTTAACCGCGCGGGCGGCGAGTTCGAGGGCGCGTTTGAGTTTATTGTTGCGCGCGAGGAGTTCGGCGAGGTTGTTGAGCGCGACGGGGTGGTCGGGATAGTCGCGGAGAATGTCTTCGTAGACGAGAATGGCTTTGGTGGTATCGCCTTCGGCAAGGCGGATTTTGGCCAGGTCAAAGCGGATGCCGCTGGAACGGGGCACAACTCGCAAGGCGTCGAGCAGGTATTGGGCGGCGTCGGCATTGCGTCCCAGCAGGAAGCAGACGCGGGCGGCTTGCTGGTAAGCCGCGCTGGATTGCGGGCGGAGTTCAATCGCTTTCTTGAAGGCGTCGAGCGCTTCCGGCAGCTTGCCTGTAGATGAGTCGATTGAGCCGAGCAATTGATAGGCGGTTGGCAACGCGACTCCCGATTTGATTAACCGCTGACAGCCGAGGGCTGCTTCTTGAACCAAGCCTTGCTGGAGATAGAGATTGACCATCAACAGATCGGGTGGGAAAGTTTTTGGAGCCATCCGGCTGAGACCGTGATAGGCGACTTCAACGGCTTCCCAGTTTTTTAGACGGGCTTGGCACATGGCCACATTCAGCAATAGCCATGGGTCGTCTTGGTTTTGTTGGAGCAGGGCGTTGAAATACCGAATGGCGCGTTCCAACACGGCGACGGAATTCGCATCATGCGGTGTGGTTTGCAAGGCCAATTGCGAGAGACTGAGAGTTTCGGGAGATACGGTCGAGCGCGCTTTGGCCTGCCAGAGTCCGAGCAAGGCTTGGGTGTTGTTATCGTCCAAGCGGATTGCTTCTTCAAATTCCCGCACGGCTTCTTGCAATTGCTCGCGCACGAGATAGGCGACGCCCAGCTGCGTGTGCGCCTCGGACGAATCCGGGGTGTTGGCAACTTCGCGCATCAGCAGATCAAGTTCGCTGGCAGCACCGCCGCTCTCGCCGGTATCAAGGCGCTGGCGGAAAGTGAATTGCGTTCCGAATGCCTCGGATGGCCACATTCCGCGGTAAACGCCGTGCGGTAAAATAATCCGCGACCACCAATCGCCCCATTCTTTTGCCGGTAATTCTCGGATCAAAGGTGTCACGAACACTGCGGTTATAGGACCAGTCGCCTTTTCCACAGCAGGTAAATCACTCTCGTGTTGACATAACCACACGGCGCGCCGCTTGGCATACCAAGCGACTTCCAGCGGACGATCGGTCAGCACAACGGCGTTGGTTGGCAGGCGATCGCCGAGTGAACGATAGATGCCTTGGACTGCTTCGTTGGGGCGCAGTGCTTGGCCAAGTAAATAGACTGCCAATGGAAATGCGGCGATGATGATGACCGCCAAATACACCAGTGCTCGATTGATTGGTCCCGGGATTGTGACATCTTGAGCCGAGCGTCGTAATGGAATATGTGCAGCTTTAATCCTGAAATTTCCGACAGTTTCAGAAGTCCATTCAACGAGTCGGGCGGCGCCGATGATTGCCACCAATGGCGACCAAACCAACAGCAGTCGCGGATCGGATCGGAAAACAGTTGAAACTACAACTGTCAACCCAAGGCTGCCGACAATCACCGCAAACAACCGTTTGCCCCACATGCTGCGGCTGCCAACGCTAAACAACGCCACCACCATCAAAAACGCCACCACCGGATCCACCATGCTCGCACCCTGCGACCGGTATTGTACGAACCCCATAACCATTTTCCGAATTACACTGAACGGGTGACTGACTAAATATAACGGCATGCTGATCGGAATCTCGGTTGTCCACCAAATCGTCTCACCGGGAAATTTGCTTGTGTTCGTAAACGCATTGTACCCAAACAAACCAAACCACGGCCCACCGTGCTGGAGTAAATTCCGGCACCACCAAGGAGCGATTACTAATCCGAGCGCGATTATAAATCGCCGCACTGCGGCCCACCGGGCCGTTTGCGTGATTAGCAAATACACGGCGATTACTACTGCCAAGCACAATAATAAATAATCGGTTAACACCGCCGCGCCACAGGCTAGGCCAGCCACAGTCAGACGACGGTTCGACAACATCCCGGCTTCAATTTCCGGTCCGGTATTCTTTGGGAACAATGCCCAAACTGCTGCCAGCACGCAAATGGTTGCTAGTGGATACGGCAATCCACCAACCGCTGCCGACAACATCGCCACGCTCATGCCATATAATGCCGCCGCAATAACTCCCAAATCGACACGGCCCCACCAATTCATTACTACTAAAAACGTAAGCCAAACCGATACCAGCCATAGGCTAATCCCCAAAATAGCTCCTGGTCGTTCGGCTGCGCCGCTAATCAGGTACACTGCTGCTAGTAATGCCGGATGCGCGGGTGCATTGTACAAGTCCGGATGCAGCAACGAGCCTTTCGGATTCAGCGCTAGCGACAATGGACGTAAGGCACTGGTTGCAAAACCATCACCAGCCACTAAATGTCGTGCCACCTGCGCGTGATCCAAGGCAACTGGCTCTGTTAATCCGTCAAACTTTGTTGCCAGTACAACCAAGGCGATGACAGGCGGTACGATTAACAACGCAACCAAACCCAGCAACAAGCGAAGCTGCTGTTCATTCCCTAACTTAGATGGTCGTTGCTCTGTCATCATTACTGACCCTGACAAGTCCGATTGCGCATGTGCACATTCTACATTGTGTTCACAGTTTGTGCCAATTCCAAAAGCGTTTTTTCTCTCTGCTTAAATCTCCTTGATAATAAACGAGTTGCGATATCATATATAAAAACACGCCTTCTCTCGCTTGACATTATGGGAGGTTTTGGTAGTGTTTGGAACAGTTGCAATCCTTGAAGATTCAATTGCTATTCCCGTCTGATTGTTTTCCTCGCTGACTCTGTTCCAAGTTTGATTGTCTTCCACGTTTGACCGTTTTCCGCGTCTGACTCTGTTCCCTTGTCGGGACTGTTGACACCCTGTCGTTGTCTGTCGCGTCAACCATACATAGTTCGTAACTCGATAAAGGAACAAGCAATGAACACAAATCTTAAGTTAGCAATCAGTCTGGCAGTCATCATCGGCAGCGCGAGCGTCAGCCGCGCCAACTTGATCGATGTTTATGCCACATCCTTCCCCGGCGGTAACCCCACCTTGGAAACTGTGAATCTGGCCACCGGTAATGTCACGCCGTTAGGCACCGTCAACTGGGGTGGCATCCTCAATGACATCGCCCAAGACCCGGTCAACGGCAATCTCTATGGCTTGTCGGGCGCGAATCTGTTTACCATCAGCACTTCCGGTAATAACATTGGTGCAGTTACACCGGTAGCAGCGACGGGACTGAATGGCAGCATGGAAACCCTCGCCTTCAACAGTGCTGGTAACCTCTACATTGGGACACAATCCGAGCTCTACCAATTCAACTTCAACAACGCCAGTGGGACCGCCGGTACGGCGACGGACGTGGGCAGCTACCACGTCAGTAATACCGATCCGTACTTGAACGGTGCCGGGCAGAACATGCGGTTCAACGGCAGCACCCTGTATATCGCCAATACCGGTTCGGGCAACAACACGGAACTCTACACGGTCAACACGGCGACTGGTGCAGCGAACTTTATTGGGGTGGTGACCAATCAGCCATCGTTGGTGTTGGGCAACGCGGGCGGGCACATGTACGGCTCGAGCGTCCCGGCGATTAATGGCGGCAATGCGACAGCAGATCTGTTGGACTTTGGTTCAACCATTACCACTTACACAGGGAATAACCCGCTTGGCGGCAGTGGGCAGTTGCCAATTGTGAATTACACGGCGTTGCTGGCTGGCAACGCCGGTGGCAGTTTCCCGATAAACGAAAACTTCACCGCAGCCGGTAACGTTGCGGCCGTGCCGGAACCGAACGTTAGCCTGTTGCTCGGCTTGGGCGTGCTCGGGATGGTCATCGTCCGCCGTTACCAACACCG
>Ga0316217_10000459_pt1 | contig 58248 bp, 60 predicted proteins | sample 1anoAmetaG_FD_203633 | JGI IMG/M metagenome (GOLD analysis project Ga0316217, IMG submission 203633) | Freshwater microbial communities from Trout Bog Lake, Wisconsin, USA - 1anoA | ecosystem: Environmental > Aquatic > Freshwater > Lake > Hypolimnion/Profundal zone | place: USA: Wisconsin...
TTGCAGACGGATCGGCAGTCATCGAGGCCGTGGATGTTGTAGCAGATGCCGGGCATCTCCAGCAGCTGCGAGAACCACGCAAAGATGCCTGCCTTGCCGTTAGAACCCCCTGGCTTTAGCCATGGGGGGGGTCAGAGCCCTGCCGATGCAAACGACTCCTCGACTTCTTTCACCCTGAGCACCCTGCGCAGGTCGGAGGCAGCCAACAAGCGCCGGTCCTCGATGGCGTCGATGAAACCCCGCACCCTGCCGCGCGGAGCCGCCGGGACAAACGGTGTGGTGAGATAGACCAGCGGCAGCAGCGGCTTCACCAGTGCCCTTTTGGCGCGCCACCCCGCGTGCAGGTGGGCGAAGATCCGGGAGATCTCTTCCTGCGCCAGGCAAGCGGCCTTCCCGGACAGGGTCACCAGCGGGACCACATCCAGCGCCAGCAGCGCATCGATTCCCGCCAGGGTGGAGTTTACCGGTTCTTCTCCCGCCCTAAGCGTCGAGACCACCGACCAGCGCGGGAACGCGGAACGGGCGCAGTCAAGGGCGCGCAGCCGATCCCGGAAGAAACGCTCTTCCCCTTCCGACCGGGTGCCGTGAAAAATGTTGAGCGGGATGTCGATGATGTCCACACCTGCGGCATAGGCGCGTTCGATGAGATGGGACGGGGCAGGGAAGTCAAGCCTCCCCACCAGGTGGGTATTGAAGTTCTTTTTGATGGTCCTGGCAAGCGCCTCGCTGCTCTGGAAGCTGGCCAGGTCGCCGAAGGTGAGGTGAAACAGCGTGGCGTTGCACTGGCAATGGCTCTCGAACAGCGTTTCGAGGGTTTGCCGCTCCGGGAGATTGCCGCCGACGAAAAATACATTTTCTTCACGCCGCAGTTCATCCGGAGACGGTTCCCTAATCTCCCGGGAGATAAGTTCCCGCAATTTTCTCTGGTCGATTTTCACGGTACTTTTCCCTCCCCGCTTTCTGCTACCATATGCTACCAACTGTTCCTGGGCGCCTGGAAAGGTGTCTTCCGCCTGCGGCCTTCCCGCGCGCGGTGCCGATAAACCAGATGCCTGATGGGAATGGAGCGTAGCGAAATAAACCAAAATAGTCAAGAAAAATTATACAATGTCTATCGTATTAATAGGGTAATGTCCACACCGTAAAGTCGCTCTGGCTGAGGTTTTGCGTCAATTGCACCAGGCCTGGATTCCAGTGCCTATATGTTTCCTGACAAATATACTTGGCAACGCTAAGTTTACGTGCATTTCGCTGAGCTGCCGGGTTGACGTTGCCATGTGAAAGGTTTAATATTGACTGAAATAATGTTGATAAGCTGCTAAAAGAACGTCCTCCCCTTCAAGGGAAGGTATGGGGATGGGGTAAATCCGGCCCGCGAACTGCTGTAAATCATCACCAATCGGAAAGGAGAATGACCATGAACCGCAAACTAATTTTGTCAGTCATACTTCAGCTTGCACTCACAATGGGAACCTCTGCCCTGGCCTACTCTGACAGTTCGAATTGTGTCCCGACAGCGACTGAAAGTTGCTCTGATGTAGCACCCCAGGCACAGCCCTTAACCAGCTTCTCTACCACTGCAGTTAATCCCATCAATCAATCAGTACCTTTCACGCACCCCAAAGTGGTATTTCAGATCAACCAAGCCGCGGATGCCCCAACCATCCTGCGTTTCGTCACCAATTACCTCCTCGCAGAACCTGCTGCGGAGGTCGCCGTGGTAGGCTATGCCGGCGGGATAGATTTCATGCTGAAGGGAGCCAAGGACCCCGCAGGAAAGCTCTACACCGACCAGTTGCACCTGCTGACAGACAAGGGGGTACGTTTCAAGGCCTGCAACAATACCTTAACCTCGCGCAAGCTGGCCGCTGACGCAGTGGCCCCTCAAGTCACCGTGGTACCGGGCGCAGTCAATGAAATCATTCGACTGCAGACCAGGGAAGGGTACGCTTACTTCCGGCATTGAGTAGCGGTGCAGCACGTAATTTAACCGCGCGCTCATTTAGTCCGCTCCAGAAGATCTCTTGAGGATGTAAACGGCGGGTCACCCTAAGGATGATGATTTCCGTCGCCATCGCCCTTAGTCAAGCCATGCTTAATCTCGCAGCCTTTCATCCCTTCGTCCATTCCTCGCCTAACAGCCGCCGTACCTACGTGTTTTTCAAAAGCGGGCCTGCTACATTCAGTCTTCTGAGATCCGAATCAACTGCGGGTTCTGGGCATCGTGATAGCTTCTGCTATGCTATGATTGCCTTTGGCAGAAAGACCATTCCTAACGGCGGGGCTCCTGATCCCATGAATGATGCACGACTAGTTGAGTTGCAGGGCGTTTCCAAGAGCTTTCGCGAAGGCGAACGGAAGCGGACCGTCCTGAAAGGCGCCTCCCTCGCCATCGCCCGGGGCGAATGGCTCTTTCTCCTGGGCAGGAGCGGCTCGGGCAAGTCGACCCTGCTCAACCTAATAAGCGGCATCGACCTGCCGGACGGCGGCGAGATCCTGGTCGACGGCAACCTCGTCAACCGGCTTTCGGAGCGGGAACGGACCCTGTTTCGCCGCTGCGCGATCGGCTTCATATTCCAGTCCTACAATCTCATCCCGACACTAACGGTGGCGGAGAATATCCTCCTGCCGCTCGAGCTGACCGGCACCCTGAGCCGCGTCAGGGAGGAGGAGGGGATGGCGCTGCTCGACCAGGTGGGCCTTGCCGACCGGGCGCGCAGCTACCCGGACCGGCTTTCCGGCGGAGAGCAGCAGCGCGTGGCGATAGCGCGCGCCCTGGTGCACCGCCCGCTCCTGGTGCTCGCCGACGAGCCGACCGGCAACCTCGACACCGAAACCGGGCGCGAGGTGCTCGATCTCTTCGAGCGTCTGCTGCGACCTGCCGCAACCACGCTGGTGCTGGTCACCCACTCCACCGAGGTGGCGCGCCTGGCCGACCGGCTGGTCAGCATCCGGGACGGGGAACTGGTGCCGGCCACCCTTGGTTCCGGAGCGCTGGTATGATCCTCATGCGCGCGGGCCTGCGCAACCTGGCGCTCCACCCCTGGCAGTCGGTCCTCGCCGTGATCGGCGTCGCCCTGGGGGTCGCCCTGGTCACCGCCGTGGACCTCGCCAACGAGACCGCGCACCGGGCCTTCCTGGTCGCCGCTGAGACGGTTGCGGGTAGGGCGACCCACCAGATAGTCGGCGGGCCGGAAGGGCTCCCGGAGGGGCTCTACCGCGAGATCCGGGTCGAGCACCACTTCCGGGGCTGCGCCCCGGTGCTCGCGGCAGAGGCGCGTCTGGTCGGGCGCGCCGGCACCACCCTGCAACTGGTCGGCATCGACCCCTTCGCGGAACCCCCCATCCGCTCCTTCAGTTCGCAGTTCCAAAACGGCAGGGTGCTCGCCACGCTGCTGACCAAACCCGCCAGCGCCCTTCTCTTGCGGCAGAGTGCGCAGCGCTGGGGGCTCCAGCCGGGAGACAGCTTCGAGGTGGTGGTGGCGGGCAGCCGGCGCCGGTTGACCCTGGCCGGGCTTCTTGAGGCCGGGGACGACTTGGGGCGCCTCGGGCTGGAGTCGCTCCTGGTGACCGATATCGCAACGGCCCAGGAGCTGACCGGCAGGGTCGGGCGCCTGTCCCGCATCGACCTGGTGCTCCCCGGTGGGGCGTCCGGCGAGCGCCTGCTTGCCGAGCTTGGCCGCCTGCTGCCTCCCGAAGCCTCCCTCGTGCCAGCGGGAGCGCGTGCCGGCGCACTGGAGCAGATGACCCGCGCCTTCCGGCTCAACCTCACCGCCCTGAGCCTCCTGGCGCTGGTGGTCGGCATGTTCCTCATCTACAACACCATGGTGTTCTCCGTGGTCCGGCGGCGCCGTCTGGTCGGGCTGCTGCGCGCAGTGGGCGTGACCCGGCGCGAGGTGCTGGCGGCGCTTTTGGGCGAGGCGCTGCTGGTTGGAGTTGCCGGAACCGCCGCGGGTCTGCTCTTCGGGGTTGTGCTGGGGCAGGAACTGACCCGGCTGGTGACCCGTACCATAAACGACCTCTACTTTGTCCTGGAGGTGAGCCGCGTGCCGCTTTTGCCGGGGACCCTGGCCAAGGGGGCGGCGCTCGGCATCCTGGCGACGCTCGCCGCGGCGCTCCCCCCCGCCCTGGAGGCGACCGGCGCCCCGCCGCGCGCCGTCCTGGCCCGCTCGTTTCTGGAGTCGCGCAGCAGGAAGCTTTTGCCCGTGGCGCTTTGCTCCGGTTGCCTGATGCTCCTCTTCGGGGCGTGTGTGCTCTCTGTCGAGTCCTGGGGCATCACCGGGAGCTTTGCCGGCCTGTTCGCCCTCATCGTCGGGTACGCGCTCCTGGTGCCGGCGGGGGTGGTGCTTCTGGCGCGGCTCTCCCGCCCGGTGTTCGGCGCGCTTTTCGGGGTGATCGGACGGATGGCCTGCCGCGGCGTGCTGGTCTCCCTCTCCCGGACCGGAGTCGCCACGGCGGCCTTGGTGGTGGCGGTCTCCGCGACCATCGGCGTCGGCATCATGGTGGGGAGCTTTCGCCTTACAGTGCAGAGCTGGCTGGGGAGCTGGCTTAGGGCCGATTTCTACCTGACCAGCGCCCAGGGGGGCGAGGCGCGCCGGCGCCCGCCGCTCGATGCAGCACTGGTCGAGCGGCTCTCCCGGATACCCGGGGCGAGCGTGAGCCTCACCAGGCGCGTTACCCTGACCACGCCCCAAGGGCCACTAGAGCTCTTCGCCGCGCAAGTCCCCGGGTCGACCTTCGCCAGCTACCGTTTCAAGGAGGGGAGCCCGCAGGGCGCCTGGGACAGCTTCAGCCTCGGGAAAACCGTGCTGGTGTCGGAGCCGTTTTCCTACCGCCACCGGGTCCACCCTGGCGACAGCGTGGCGTTACCGACTCGGTACGGGATGCGCAGCTTTCCAGTTGCCGGCGTCGTCTACGATTACGGCTCCGATGCCGGGATCGTCATGATGAGCCGAGCCGGGTACCTGCGTTTTTGGGGAGACGCCAGCGTCGACGGCATGGGGTTTTACGCGGCAGGCGGTATCCCCGCGACTGAGCTTGCCGCCCGGATCAGGGCGCTGGCGGGAGAGAGCCGGGTCCGGCTGGTCTCCAACGCCGAACTGCGCCGCGCGACGGTGGCCATCTTCGACCGGACCTTCGCCATCACCGGCGTGCTCCGCCTCTTAACCCTGGTGATCGCCTTCGTCGGCATCCTCTCGGCGCTGATGGCGATGCAGGTGGAGCGCGCCCGCGAACTAGCGGTGCTGCGCGCGCTCGGGCTCACCCCCGCCCAGGTCTGGGGTGTCATCACCGGCGAGACCTTCCTCATCGGGCTCGCCGCCGGGGTACTGTCGCTGCCGCTTGGCATCCTGCAGGCGCTGGTGCTCATCTTCGTGGTGAACCGCCGCTCCTTCGGCTGGACCATGGAGCCCTACCTCAGTCCGGAACTCCTGGTCCAGGCCGTGCTGCTTTCCCTGACGGCCGCGCTGCTGGCGGGGATCTACCCCTCGCTGCGCATCGCCCGCCAAAACCCGGCCCTGGCGCTCAAGGAGGAGGAGTGACATGCGGCGCCTGCTGATATATCTGCTGCTCCTTGAGCTTTTTCTGGCGGCGCTCCTCCATCTGCGCGCCGGTCGGGTCCCCGTCCCGGTGCAGCGCAGCGTCTCCGTAGCTGCCGCTTTGGGGGGAAGCCCCGAGGCGGGCTTTGCCCGCGTGCTCGCTCCTCGCGTCTTTCGTTTCCCCGAGGATCACGGCCCCCACCCGGAGTACCGGACCGAGTGGTGGTACTTCACCGGCAACCTGAAGGACAGCCGGGGACGGCGTTTCGGCTACCAGCTTACCTTCTTCAGGATGGCGCTGACTCCCCATGTGCCGCAACGGCTCTCCCGCTGGGGGGCCGGCCAGGTCTACATGGCCCACTTTGCCCTTACCGATGTGGTGGGGCAGCGCTTTACCTTTGCCGAGCGCTTCAGCCGGGGGGCGCTCGGCCTTGCCGGTGCAGGTGGCCGTCCCCTCGCCGTCTGGCTGGAGGACTGGTCCGCTCGGGAAAGTGCAGCTTCCCCCTGGAGCATGAAGCTGCATGCCATCGACGCTGCTCAATCCCTCGATCTCGACCTGGAGAGCCTGACGCCGGTCGTTCCGAACGGCGAGGCAGGGCTGAGCCGCAAGGGGAGGGAACCGGGCAACGCCTCGTACTACTACTCCATCCCGCGCCTGGCGACCCATGGCACCCTTAAGGTCGGCGGCGAGCGTTACCAGGTAAGCGGGCTTTCCTGGCTGGATCGGGAATGGAGCACCAGTGCGCTTTCCGGCGATCAGGCGGGGTGGGACTGGTTCGCCCTGCAGCTCGATGACGGCCGTGATCTCATGTTCTATCGCTTGCGGAAAAAGGACGGAAGCGTAGATCCCTTCAGCGCCGGCACCCTGACTGCTGCCGACGGCAGAGCCAGGGCGCTCTCTGCAGCGAAGGTGCAGTTGTCGGCGGTCGGGTGGTGGACGAGCCCTGCGGGCGGGACGCGTTATCCCGCGCGCTGGAGACTGAGAGTGCCCGGCGCCGGGATTGACCTTGAGGTCGTGCCGCGCCTTGAGGGTCAGGAACTCCTCGCCAGTTTCAGCTACTGGGAGGGTGCAGTTGCGGTCAGAGGAGTGGGGGATGCAACCCCTGGCGGGTCAGGATACCTGGAAATGACCGGGTATCGGGCAGCAAGCGGAATCCCTTGACCGCAGGAGTTCATCTCGCTCGTCACGGATGCTTTTTGTCTCCAGGGGAAGGCTAAGCGTGGGTCGGAAGGGGAGAAATTTCTCGACAAGCAGCGTCTTATGATGATATTTAATAATCTACTAAATAAATAGGACAAATATATGATTTCGAAAAAAACCAAATACGGGCTTAAATCTCTGATATATTTGGCTCGGCGCTACGAGCAGGGGCCCATTCTCATCGCGGACCTGGCGCAGGAGGAGAACATCCCGAAGAAGTTCCTCGAGGCGATTCTGCTGGCCCTGAAGAACAACGGCATCCTGCAAAGCAAGAAGGGAAAGGGGGGCGGCTACTACCTGGCGCGGCATCCGAAAACCATCACCTTTGGCCAGGCTATCCGGATTATGGAAGGGCCCCTGGCGCCGGTTCCCTGCGTCAGCGAAACCTCGTATGCCAAATGCACCGAGTGCGCCAACGAACTCACCTGCGGCATCAGGGTTGTCATGAAGGATGTGCGGGATGCCATGGCCAAGATCTTGGACGGGACTTCCCTCGCGGATGTCCTGGAACAGATCGACAAGGCCGAGGCGACCCAAAAGGGAATCCTGGATTTCTGCATTTAACGTCGGGCCAATGCTGCATCGGCCGGACTAAGCAATTCTTCTCAACAGAATACCCGCCCGGGCAAGGGTTGCAGCAATTACAGCTTCCCGCCCTTCGGGCGGCCAGCTTTAAAACGGCAGGAGGACCACCTGCGGCAGCCTACCACGCTTGCCGTACTGCCAGATAAATCACGGGATTTGAATTGCGCCGGACCGGGTCCCAGGTACCTCAATTCCCGCATTCCTGATCGCGGTCCGTCACCCGAGTAAGAGTCAGGGTGTGACCAACGAACCCGGTCCGCCCCGAGAGGTCCATCTTCAGATATCCCTTGCCCGACTCCACGACTTCCTCCCCGGTAGGCCAGCGCATGCAGGAGCGGACCCCGTTGATACACCAGGATACTAGATCGGGCCGGACTCCCAGGATGGTGTGAATCCCGCAGGTGACCGGGGAATGGGTGTTGAAACCGTCCCACTCCTCGCCATGAACGAACATCGACTTGATCTGTTCCACCTCTTGCATCTTGTTACCTCCCCTGTGCTGCGAGCAGTCACCCTTGTTGTTCAATCCTTGAACTCGGGGAACCACTTTCCGGTCACCTGTCACCACGTCGCCCCTCGAAGCCTTCCCCGAAGCTCCCGCACACCGCGTCCAGAGACCCTTCGGGGAAATCCTCCTCTGCAGCATCCGGGCAAACATCCTGGTCCGCGGGTCTCTGAGTGTGACAGGGTGCAAGATCCTCTCTTTTGTTTAAATGCCTTAATCTGGTCGTCTCGCCTCCCCCTGGCCGGTATGCAGCGGCCGGCAGGGAAGTCCCTAAGGGGGTACCCGAGTCGGGTTTCCCCCCCTGCGACTGTGCCTTTCCTGCCAATTAAATCTCCCCCGGGTGTTACGGAAATGGCCGTTTGCGAGTAAACTTTAATCAGGCAGCACCATTCGGTTGCTGTGGCAAACGAGTTTAGCGGCGTACACCAATCCTGGGATTTTTCGGCTCCTGCTGGAAGGAAATCCGATGAATCAGCGGCTCGACATAAATGAGGAGAAGGGAGGGAGGCGCAGGATCATCGGCCTTTCCGTCGGAGCCTGCGTCATGTTTTTCCTGATCCTTTGCCAACTCTGGCATCTGCAGGTAGTCGACACGGAGAACCTGCAGGAGCGCTCCGAGAATAATCGGCTCCGTTTCGTCCCGATCCCCGCGCCTCGGGGCGACATCCTGGACAGAAACGGCAAGGTGCTGGCGTCCAATGCCCCATCCTTCAGCGTCGCGGTGGCCCCCCAGGATATCAAGAACCAGAAGCAACTGATCGACAAGCTGTCGCGCTACCTTAACGTCGGCCGCGAGGTTATCCAGGATAGATGGGACAGGGGGCAGGGAAGGATGCAGTACTACCCGCTGGTGGTCGCCTCCAACATCAGCCGGGACCAGATGGAACTCCTGGAGGAAAACAGCCTCGGCCTCGATGGGGTGAATGTCGAGATGAACACGGTCCGGGCCTACCCGTACGGCCAGCTCGCCTCACACCTGCTCGGCTATCTGGGGGAGATCTCGGAGGGTGAATTTGGCTCCGAACTCTACGAGGGGTACAACCTCGGCGATTACATCGGCAAGAGCGGCATCGAAAAGAGTTGGGAGAGTCTCCTGCACGGCACGGACGGCGGCCGCCATGTCGAGGTCGATGCTCACGGCCGTTTCCTGCGCATCGCCGACGAGAGTAGAGCCAGCGTCGGGAACACCGTGGAACTCACCATTGACGTCGAGCTGCAAAAGGTGGCGGAGCAGGCACTGGGCGACAGGGCCGGCGCTGCGGTCGCCCTGGACGTGAACAGCGGCGAGGTACTCGCCTTCGTGAGCACCCCGGATTTCGACCCGGCGCTCTTCTCCGGCCGTATCCCGCCGGCAAAATGGAAAGAGTACCTGGAGGATCCGAGACACCCCCTGGAAAACAAGGCCCTGCGGGGGATGTATCCCCCCGGCTCGACCTTCAAGATCATCACCGCCATGGCCGGTCTCGAGGAAGGGCTCATCGACGCGCATACCTCGATCAACTGCCCGGGCTACTACAAGTTCGGCAACACGACCTTCAGGTGCTGGAGGAAGCGGGGGCACGGCCGAGTCGAGCTGAAAAAGGCGATCAGGGAGTCGTGCGATGTCTACTTCTACCATCTGGCCGAACGGCTCGGGGTGAACCGGATCGCAGCCTATGCCAAGCGTAGCGGGCTCGGCGCGCCGCTCGGGGTTGGCCTCGACAGTGAGAAGGGGGGAGTGATTCCGACTGAGGGGTGGAAGCGGAAGCAGTTCGGTCAAAAATGGTTCAGGGGCGAGACCCTCTCGGTCGGAATCGGGCAGGGGTACGTGCTCACCACCCCGATACAGCTCGCCTCGATGATCGCCACGGTCGCCAATGGCGGTGTCCTGTACCAGCCCCGTCTGGTGAAGCGGATCTGCGACTCAAACGGCAAGGTTCTCCGGGAGTTTTCCTCCCTGGTACTCAGGAAAACCGGGATCAAGCCGGAGACCTATCGATTAATCAGGGAGGGGCTCTTCGCGGTGGTCAACGAGCCGCAGGGGACCGGAGGCATGGCGCGCCTCTCCGAGGTGGCGGTGGCCGGGAAGACCGGTTCCTCGCAGGTGGTGAAGCTGCGGCAAGACAAAGGGGAGGTGCCGTACCAGTTCCGGGACCACGCACTGTTCGTCGCCTTTGCCCCTTACGAAAAACCGGAGATCGCCGTCGCCGTGTTGGTCGAGCACGGCGTGCACGGCGGCAGTGCCGCCGCACCGATTGCGGGGCGGCTGCTCAGGGCCTATTTCGAAGGGAAAGGGGTGATCAAAAAGCCGGAACCGAAGCCGGCTGGGCCGGACGATGACGGAGGGGGGACCGGTGTTGGCGGCACTGCGCCGGGTGATGCAGAACCGCAGGGACCTGATTGATCAAACCATCTGCCCTCACCATGCCGAGGTTCCACCAAATGCTGTGGTAATGGAACGTATCCCTAATGGCATTTCTCCCACCCACAGACGTTTTGTCAGCATAAGGCACTGGTATTAAGACATTAATTCTCTTTTGGGCCCCGCGTAAGTTATTGGCAGGTCAATTGCAGATCAGTGAAAGTGCAGACCCGATTATCGGTTCCGTTTATACCGCGCTAAACGTTTTCAAGGCGGGAGTTGACCGCCTCATCTCTCTTAAGAGGAGAACATTATGCTTTGGACAATATGCATGATCCTGATAGTACTCTGGCTCTTTGGCATGGTCACTTCGTACACCATGGGCGGGCTGATCCACATCCTGCTCATCATTGCTATAATCGTAATGCTGGTGCGCATCATTCAGGGGCGCAAGGTCCTGTAGGCTGTTGTGCCCGGATCCGGCAGGAAAAGCCGCGTGCTGCAGAGGGAAAAGGGATGATCACCGGGATTTTTTCGAGGGAGATGTGGCAGCATGTCATGCATGCGTTGAAAACCGCGGTAGCGTCTGTGGCCTCGCTGCTGGCAGCACGCCTGCTTCGGCTGCCCGAGGCCTATTGGGCGCCTATCACGACCCTGGTCATCCTGCAGTCTTCGCTTGGGGCAGCGCTCCCCGTTTCTGCGCAGCGCTTCGCGGGGACGGTGCTCGGCGCGGCCGTCGGGGCCGCCGCCATGACCTATACCAGCGGAGGCCTGCACGTTTTCGGCTTGGCGGTGTTCGTGATCGGGATGCTCTGCACGCTGCTGCGGCTGGAAAAAAACGCCTACCGCTTTGCCAGCATTACCGCAGCCATCATCATGCTGGTTCCGAGAGTCAGCAGCGCGTCGGTGATAGCGCTGCATCGCTTCATCGAGGTGTCGGTGGGAATCGCGGTGGGTCTGGTGGTCACGTTCCTCTGGCCGGAACCCGACCCGTGACGGCATTGTATTTTACTCGCAGGTCAAACTCCTTGAGCTTCTCCCGGAAAAAGTGCTCGGATGGCACCGTTTCCCCTTTGGAGAACACATCAGGTAAGGTTTGCCGGAAAGGTACGATTTCGAGGCACAAAGGGTGATGAAATCTTCGGCGCTGCGCACACGACTCCCCGCATACTTGCGTTTCAAGCGCAAGTGCGTCGCGGCTTGCTTCCCGTCGTGACCCGAGCCGTTTCTGACAAATTGCGCGCCGTCTAGATGCTCCACAGCAGCTATCAGGTATTCAATTCTCCTGTTCTCCAGGTCATCGATGGCACCGGCTCTCCCCGAAACGAAGCTCAGCAGGAGCAAGACGGCGCACATTACCGGCTTCCTGCAGTGCGACCAACCCATGTTCCTCCAAATTTCCCGGCAGCCACCCGGCGCCGATCAGGCTTGCGAGAAGATCAGCACGCTGTAGGGTCCCAGGGAAACGATGCCGTGGCAGGGGAGGCCGTCACACTCTCCCGCTTCGGCGTTGGTGTCGCTGCCCGGATGGTCGTTGAAGGCCTCGCTGTACCCCTGCCAGTCGCTGTTGAAGCGCAGTTTCCAGGCACCGGCGGCGGGGAAGCCGATGACGTAGTCATCCCGCGGCTCGTCGCGGAAATTGGCGACCACCACGACGTCGTCCCCGGCTCCGCCCCGGTCCCAGCGGTGCCAGGCGAGGACCTTGGCCTCCTCGTTCAGGTGGTGGACCTGGGTGAACTGCCCGCACAGCCCACGCGTGCGGCCGTCGCGGTTCAGCCGCAAATGGATCAGGTCGCGGTAGAGCCGGACGATGCCGCGGAACTCGTCGCGCTGATCCCAGTCCAAGGGGACCGTGTCCCGGAACCACTCCCCTTCCAGGAATTCCTGCCCCTGGAACAGCATCGGTATGCCGGGAGCGGTGAAGACCAGGGCGGCGGCCAGGGTGGAGCGTTTCTGGGCGTACCACCCCCTGGGGTCTTCGGGGTTGATCTCCTGCGGCACGCGGGCCTTGCCGTTGGCCACCTCGTCGTGGCTTTCGCTGTAAATGACCCGGTCGAAGGCGTCGTCGTTGTAGCGGTAGCAAAGGGCGTCGCGGATGGCTGCGAGCGAGCGCTGCCGGTCGTCGGGGGTGATCACCGCCTGGCGGATCGGGTGCACGAAGTTGGCGTCCCACTGCGAGCCGAAACCGGCACCCCCGGCCCCCACGCTCTTGGTGAGCCAGTTGTTGTTCTGCAGGTCCTCGGCGATGGTGATGCGGCCGGGGAACTGCGTGGTGATCTGGTCGTTCAGCCACTGCAGGAGGCTCCACCCTTCGGGGAGGTCGTTGTCGAGGGAGCCGTCGACGCTCCTGATGAACTGGGTGCAGTCGTAGCGCAGCCCGTCCACATGGTATTCCCCGAGCCACATGAACACGTTGTCGGAGATGAATTGGCGCACCTCGCCGCAGCCGTAATTGGGGCGGGTTTCACCCCAGGGAGTGTGCGAGCGGTCGTCATTGTAGAAGTAGATCCCGCCCAGCCCGTTCTCGGACCAGCCGTCGAACTGCCAGAGGTCGAGGTCGCTCGGCCCCAGGTGGTTGTACACGACGTCGAGGAGCACCGCTATCCCCTCGCTGTGGGCGCGCTTGACGAACTTTTTGAAGGCCAGCGGACCTCCGTAGCTGAGCTCGACCGAGAAGATATGGGCTGGGTTGTAGCCCCAAGAACGGTCTCCGGCGAACTCCCCCACCGGCATGATCTGGATGGCGTTGACGCCGAGTTTCTTCAGGTGACCCAGCCGGGCCGCGACAGAATCGAACTGGGCGGCCGCGTCGTTGTCCTCCTGGTCGTTGAAGGTGCCGACATGCAATTCGTAGACGACCAGCTCGTTCCAGGGGGCGAGCTGGAAGCTGTCGCCTTCCCAGTCGAAGCCCGGATCGTGGACGACGGCGTCGCCGACCGATCCGGTCACCTCGCGGGCGTACGGGTCGATGCGCTTGAGTTCGTTACCCTGCTCGGTGGTCAGCTGAAACTTGTAGCTGTCGCCCGCCTTAGCCTGCGGCACATCGGCGAACCAGTTGCCGTTCTCCTCTGCATGCAGGGGATTCCTGGAGCCGTCCCAGTCGTTGAACGACCCGATGACGGAAACCGCGCGGGCGTGCGGCGCCCAGACCCGGAAGCCGACCCCCCCCGCGTGCGGGGTCGCACCCATCGCCGTTTTCTTCGTTTCGTGGTTCTTTGCGTTTTCTATGCTGGTTCTCTTTGGCATGATGCTGTCCTCGTGCAATTTGATGCTGCCGGCTCTTAAGCTGTTAAAGCCCTCCCTGGCTATCCCTCACACCAAGTTGAGCTGCCGTCCCGATAGTCATCCCCCCGGATGCTCCCCACCTCAAAAGACCGCGCCGAAGAGCCTGCCCGCGCCCGCCGTGATGGCCATGGCGAGAGCCCCCCAGAAGGCGACCCGCAGCGCCCCTCTGGCGATGGATGCCCCCCCTGCATAGGCGGCGGTTCCCCCGAGCAGGACCAGGGCCGCCAGGGCGGTAGCCGAGGAGGCCGCGGCCACTCGCGCCGCAGGGGCCAGCAAGACTGCCGTTAGCGGTATCGCCGCACCCGCGATGAAGGAGAGCGCGGAAGCAAGGGCAGCCTGGATGGGACGCGCCCGCAGCGTCTCGCTGAGGCCGAGTTCGTCGCGGGCGTGCGACCCCAGGGCATCGCTCGCCATGAGCTTTTCCGCCACCAGGCGTGCCAGCTTTTCATCGAGTCCCCTGTCCCGGTAGATCGAGGTCAGCTCGGCCAATTCGCGCTCCGGCTCGCTTTCCAGCTCGTGCTCTTCTTTTTCGAGGTCGGCCTTTTCGGTGTCCGCCTGGGACATGACCGAGACGTACTCGCCCGCGGCCATTGCCATGGCGCCGGCCACGAGGCCCGCCACCCCGGTAAGGAGGATGCTCCCCGTTTGTGCCCCGGCGGCGGCCACACCTGCGACCAGGCTTGCCACCGAAATGGTCCCGTCATTGGCGCCAAGCACGGCCGCGCGCAGCCAGCCGAATCGGCCCGTCCTGTGCAACTCACTGTGCCTGGGTATCATCATCGACGGGGCCTCCATTTTTTCCTGCCTGGTACTACTCTAGCACACAGCTGCCTACTCCATGGTGAAATAGAAGGTCGCTCCAGCCTCCGGTGCACTCTCGACCCAGACCCGGCCGCCGTTGCGCCTGACGATCCGGTCCACCGTTGCAAGGCCGATGCCGTGCCCCTTGGTTTGAGTACCGGGAATCTGCTGGAAAGGGAGGAACAGACGGTCCGCCTGCGCCATGTCGAAGCCCGGTCCGTTGTCCCGGACGAAGTAGACCGTTTTCCCGGCGAGTCTCGTCTGGCCGAAGGCGATTACCGTTTTCTCCGTTTTGGCGCCGTGCTTCCAGGCGTTGCCGATCAGGTTGTCGAGGACACAGCGCCAGTACCCCGGGTCGCCGTTTACCGTGATCCCCTTGGCGCAGAGCAGGGTGACGCAGCGTGTGGGCTCCGTGAGTTTCAGCTCCTGCGCCACGAGGTTTGCCATTTCGCTCAGGTCGATAGGTTCCCTGTGCATGGTGGGGTGGGTGACACGAGAGAAGTCGAGCATGGAGGCGATGAGCTTCTTCATGCGCAGGGTGCCCAGGTAGATCCCCTGCAGGTACTCCTTGGCGTTGGCGTCGAGTTGGTCGCCGCACACCTCCTTGAGCACCTGGCAATAGCCGTTGATGGCCGTAAGCGGGGTGCAGAGATCGTGGGAAACGGTGGCGTTGAACGCCTCCAGTTCGCTGTTGGCGTCCGTCATGACCCGCAGTTTGTCGCGCAGTCCGCGCGCCTCGTGGTAGCCCGAACCGAAGCCTGCTTCTGGCGCCAGCGAGGGCATGGCCACCTCCCGGCGCGTTGTGCCGGTAGCCTCGACGGTTGGTTCTTTGACCACCTGTATTGGCTGGCTGCGTCTCACCCATTGCTGCGGTTTACTGCGTCTTTCCATTTCCATATACATAGCAGTTCCTTTTTAAGCGTATATTTTGATTTCTGATGAGTATTCATTTGAGGTCAAAGACCTTCCTCATCCGTGTTGGTACCGTGTGCGACAAGATCCTTTAGCAGGGTCCCGTACGCATCATTTTGTTCGGGGCTTTCCTTGGGCCCAATCCTCGTTTCGCGCGTCACGACACCGGAGGCGGCCAGCTCTCCTGTGCCGCCGCTGCCGCAGTCAGACGGAGTAGCCGATTGTTTCAGAGGGCACTCCTGGACCGTTCCCGGTGCTACTTGCTCAGCATCAGAATCGACTGGAATATTCGCCGCGCGCGAAGCCACAGGGCTAAACGCTATCAGTGCCGCGACGAGGCCCATTGCCAAGCCTGTCAGTACGCTTGTAGATTTCATGTTTCTTCCTTTATGGGCCGGTGGACCTTTATATGACGGTAAACTTCTTCCCTGCCGAATTTTCCCAGTTTGAATAATCCTGCGCCTTGTCTATTCATGGCATCCCCTTGCGATAATCAATCGGATTGTGGCAGAAGGCCGTGCATGATCATCTGTTGTCGGTAAGTTTATTCGCAACTAACGTGCCAGCGCTTGCAGGTTAGTCTGCTGATCGCAACAAACTGATTGTACGGGGAAATTCCGGGAGTGCGGGGAAGCTCCGGAGAGCTGCGGAAGCGAAAATCCGTCACGAATGACGTAACTGCCAAATCTGACGGGTGGGTCTGGGGGGAAGATCGAGGCTGTTGGCGACATTGTCCCGTAATATCGGATTCTTGCAGCTGCGCTGACCCTGGAACCATGCTGGCGCGTTAATTGCCTTATACCTGTCAGGCGGAGTGGGGGGAGAGTGTGGGTTCCCGTCGGGATTCCGGCGCTCTTCCCGCCTGCCGAAATGCAGCTCAAGGAGGCGGCCATGTCCTTTATAATCTATCTCGTCGGATTCGCATTTGTCATAGGAGGCATCGGATGGGCACTCACTCTGACGGGAGTGAGCACCATTCACATAATGATCGCCACGGTCATTCTTATCGGCATTGCCATACTGACAGGAGTAACCCGCACCCGCACCAGGGACTGATCCGAAGTGGCGGCTTTCAGGGACGGGCAGCCCCGGGAAAGGAACCTACAGCCAGCGGACAAACAGGTTGACAAACCACTCTCCGATCTTGGGCAAGAGAGGCCTCTTTTTCCACTCTTTCCAGACAATGGGCTTCGAGTCGGCAAGGTCCCTGGCGAACATGCTTTCCATCTGCCCGGCGAACTCCTTGCTCAGGATGACTGCGTTCACCTCGTCGTTGCTCAGGAGGCTCAGATAGTCCATGTTGGTTGAGCCGACCGTGGACCAGATGCCGTCAAGCACCGCCGTTTTCGCGTGCAGCAGGGAATTGCTGTGCTCGTAGATCTTCACTCCCCCCTTTAACAGTTTAGAATAATGATACCTTTGGGCGTAGAGCGCCAGCTTGGAATCGGTGATGCCGGGCAGGATGATCTTGACGTCCACCCCTCGCCTGGCGGCATCGGTCAGGGCCTTTTCCGTCTGGTCGTCCGGGATGAAATAGGAATTGGTCAGGTGAATCGAATTCTCGGCAAAGGAGATGGCCGTCACGTAGACCACGAAGGGGATCCGGTTGGATTCTCCCGGGGTGCTGCCGACCACCTGCACCAGAGCACTCCCCTGCTCCTGCTGCGCGGGGAAATAGCGCTCTCCTGAAAATTCCGGCCCCTTTTGCTGGAGCCAGGTGGCGAGGAAGAGCTTTTGCAGTTCGGCCACGGTCGGACCTTCGATCTGGATGTCCGTGTCGCGCCAGTGAATGGGCGGTTTCCCACCCTCCTTGCGCCGGCGTGGGCTGCTGGAATAGACCTTGCTGATGTTGACGCCACCCATGATGGCGAGCCTGCCGTCGACTATCAGGAGCTTCCGGTGGTCCCGGTGGGTCAGTCCCCACTCGTCCCGGTCCTTCAGGGGATTGAGCGGATTGAAGGCGACCACCTGGATCCCGGCGTCCCGCAGGCGCTGGAAGAAGGGGGCGGGCGTGTGGATGCTCCCCACGCTGTCATACATGAGGCGCACCAGGACCCCTTCGGCCTGCTTTTGCAGCAGACGGTCGGCGAACTTGCGCCCCGCGTCATCGTCCTCGAAGATGAAGCTCTCCATGTTGATGTGGTTTTTGGCACCCTGTATGGCCTTGAACATCGCGGCGTAGGTGCCTTCGCCGTCGGCTAAAAGGGTGACCTTGTTCCCCTTGGTCATCGGGCTGTCGGTGATGGTTTCCACCACCGCGGCATAGCGTTCCAGGAGGTCGGTCGGGTCGACCGAGCGCTTGAGGCGAGCCATGATGGCCTTGCTTTTCTGGGGGGAAACCACCCCTTTGTTGGAGGCGATCTGGGGGGATTTCGCTCCCTGCGGCGATTCGTCGATTATTTTCGAGACGTTGGGCAGGCTCGCGCATCCGGCCGCGAGGCTTATCATGCATCCCAGCAGCAGGGCCGTAAAAATGGACTTAAGGGCTGACATATGAGTACCTTATCATAAAAAATCCTCCTTTCACAACGTATCCGGACCGGCGCTTCCGCCCTTACCGCTCTTTGAATCAGGCTGTTCTCTCTCGAGGCCTGCGTCGAAGCGGCTCTCAAGTTCTGCTATGACCTGGGCGCCAAGGAGCAGGATCAGGGTGACCCATTCGATACTGAGTAACGCCACCACCGTGATGGCGATGGAGCCGTAGATGACGTTCACCATGGAGATGGCGCCGTAGTACCAGATCAGCACCCGGCGGGTGATCTCCCACAAAAATGCCGCGATCATGCCGCCTATGACTGCATAGCGCGGCCGGACGCGCACCACCGGGAGCACCAGGTAGAAGGAGGTGAAGAGCGCCACCTCGCCCACGATCCCCAACAGATACAGGGTCACCCCGGGGGCGCCTCCCAGGTTTAGGGTCCAGCCCAGAATGGCGAGATGCCTGCTTTCCAGGTTCTCGACGGCAGCCACGATTACCGACGCCAGCACGACCCCAATCCCCATCACGAAGATGTAGCCGTAGGGGATGATGGCCGACATGAGAAAGCTGCGGCGCTGGCTCCTCGGGTGGCGGGAAAAGATCGCCGACATGGCGCTTTGCAGTGTGGAAAAGGCGAGCGAACTGAAGAACAGCATGCCGGTAAAGCCGATGCAGCCGATCACGGTGCGGTGTTCCAGGAAGGCACGCACCTGCTCGGTCAGGGTCGCCGCATAGCCCGGCACCGCCATCTCCAGGTACCTCGACAGGGTCTGGATCAGCTGCTGCTCCTCGATGAAGTGGGTCAGTACGAGCAGGGCGAGGATGGAGAGCGGCACGATGGAGAGCAGGGTGTAATAGGCTACGGCGCCTGCCAGCAAGAGCCCCCGGTTCCCCAGGAAACCGCGCACCACCCGCAGCAGGAAACCGAAGCTGTCATTTAAAAATCGAAACATCCGTTTGTGTCGACTCACCATGGCGGATCGTTATCCTCCTTCAGGCAGGTTCACAAGAGACCGATTAGCGGGCAGGCTGTTCGCGCCACTCGACGGCGCCGAAATGCGAGTCGCCGAGGTAGGTGTACACGAGGCTCACGGTCCCGTCGCTTTGATGCCTGCTGGGCTGGTTGCCGTATTGCGAATCGCGCAGCGACTCCACGTACTGCAGCCCGAGGCCGTGGCGGCCGTAGACCCGGACGGTGCACCCCGACTTGATGCGCACAATGGTTTCCGACCCCCCCGCGTTGTCCAGGGCGTTGCTCGTGCTGATGAAGTGTCCCGTGCCGGCGACGTAGTAGCCGCGTGCGTCCGTTTCCAGTTCCGCCCGGTTGCCAAAGAGCAGGCGCAGGGCAAGAAGAGTCTCCGGGGCGACGCCGTAGTGGTAGTCCCGGTCTCCGGTGGAAACCGGCGTGGTCCCGGCGGCACCGAAGCCCACCCCCCCGAGGAGGGTCCCCTGCAGCGCGACCCCGGGGGCCACCCAGAACTGGCCTGTCGTGCCGAGGGACAGCGCCGTGGTCGAGACGCGAAAGACGGTGGGAGAGAGGTAGTCGTAGCTGCCGTACACCCCCCAGATCCCGCTGTAGTTCTCACCTGCGCGGTAATCCCTGCCGTAGAGCAGGCCGCGCAAGAGGACGTCGTTAACGGGGTTTTGCGCCCGGGCCTGACTGCTGATCTCGAAGTCGAAGTAGTCCAGGGGGCGCCGGTAGCTGTACCCCGGCTTTCCGGGAAGACCGTAGGCCATGGCGAAGTCCAGGTTCCCGTTCAACTGGGACACGCTGTTGAAGCTGGAGCCGACCTGAAAGCGCCAGGCGGTGGCCGGATCCTCGCTCGGGAACACCGATTTGAAGCGGTCCCCGAAGGAGAGGCGGTTGAAGGCGGTGGGTGGCGAAATGATCGCTGCACCGATCTCGTGCAGGGTATCGGGATGGCCGCCGTTTTCCTGCAGCACCAGTTCCGCCATCCGGAACAGTGCCTCTCCGAGGAGGCTCCCCGCATTGCCGGTGGTGATCATGTCGTTGATGGAGGGTGGGTCGGTCTCGCCGGCCATCTTCCAGAGGAAACTCCCCGCATGGCTGTAGGCGAACGACTCCCAGAAGCCAAGGCCCGAGGAGCGCGCGAGCCCGTACATGGTGGCCCCCTGGTAGGGATGCGCGAACTGGTTCACGTTGAAGGGGTCCTTGTCGAAGACCCAATTCTCTTTTCTCAGGTGGTCCCAGCTGCTGGAGAAGGTGGAGCTGTAGACTTTTTTGCCGTCCTCGGTCTGGCTGGAGTAGGCGACCCGGTCGTAGGCGTTCAAAAGCACCAGAAAACCCGGCACCTCGAGGGCGGGAATGAGATAGCTTTTGCCGGCTCCGGTTTCCCAGGAGTGCACCCCTGCCGGTGTCGCAGCGGCGCTCTGCCCGGGGGAGCCTAACTCGAGAGGTTTCGGGTCCTGGTCGCGCCGCCAGTGGTACCCGCTGCCGGCCGCCTCGGAAGGAGCCGATGTCGGCTGCGGCGCGGGGGCCAGTGCCGCTGCCGGGTCAACCTCCCCGGGCGGCTGCGCCGGCAGATTGTCGAACCCCGTGATGACGGGGAAAAGCAGGGCGACAGCCAGCAATTTGATGATGGGGCTCAGGGTGGCTCTACAGGTACCGTGCATCTTCAACCTCCAGGGTGCAGCGTCAGTCTGGAAGCATATTCGCAACTTGCATGCCAGAGCAGTCCCTTGGGTGACGGGAGTGCAACGTGCCGGATGCACGGTGGAAAAGGGTGGCCACGGCTGGTGCGGATCGGCTGGGTGCCGTGGGAAACCGTCAGGTTTGGCATAACCGTCATATGTGGTGGGGAGGTGGCCGCTCCCCACCGGAGGGCGGGGCATCCTATGCGACTGCTGGTTGCCATCTGGGGGAGAACGTGGGGGGGAGCAGGCTCTGCTGCAGGATCACATTTCAGTGGCATGGATCGAATAGGGATATTTGTTGCCGAATCCGGTCGCCGTCAACCCGTGACCGTCAAAGGTGTATGCTTCATCGGAAAAAGGCCCTTTGCAGGTAAAGCTGATCCGTTCCGTTATTTCCTTTATGGGGCAGTTCTTTTTGGTCAATTTTCTGATTGCACAGTCCTTGCAGAAAGCCGTCAATGAGACGGTATTAGCCAGCTTGTCGAAGGTGACGATTTCTGTTTGATAGGTGTGCCCGACAGGATGCGAATTTTCCACCTGGATGGTCCCGTCAAATTTGCCGAGCAGAGATTCGATGGAGAGGTGCCGGGCACTCTACCCCTTGCTTCAAGAAACAGCGTTAAAAGCAGGCAGGCAGCTGCGCCAAAAACGGTTGCATGCAAGGTCCTCATTTCACACACCTCTCGCCTGGCCTGTCTCGTTGGTCAAGATAACTTACGGCGTCAGGCGCGGTTGCCGGTTTGGCCCCTGCAGTGTCTTAAAAATAACCCTCCCCCGTGGCGGGGGAAGGTTCGCGTTGAAATTGCGGGGGCACTTGTTACTTGCCCCAGAACTGGTTGAACTGACCGATCTTCACCTGTACCTTGCCGGTTATCCTTTCCGTGGCGCCGTCGGCTTCCAGTTTCGGATGGTCGCTGATCATCCCGGCCACCTCCTTCACCTTTCCCTTAAGCTGGTGCAGCGTCCCTCTTGCAATGTCTTTCGTGCTGGCTTGCATGGTAGTTCTCCTTAAAGTTTGCGGCCTGCAGCCCTCGTCCCCGGCGGGAATTCGCGGCGCTTAAGCTGCTTGAAACCGCCAGTTTCTGCGTCAGAATCTGACTCCGAGGTCGGCCGTGGTAATGAAGCCGTCCAGCTTGACGTGCTGGCCGCCGAAGGAGGGGTCGGCCCAGAGGTATTTCCCCTCAACACCGACGAACAGCTGCTTGCTGAAGTTTATGTTCAAACCGGCGCCGGCGTGCAAACCGTAGGTGACATCCGTGGAGCCGTGGAAGTCACCGCTGTTGCCGGTTACGTCGAGCCTGGTGATATAGGCGCCGACCCCGAACAGTCCGTACGGTTCAAACGGGCCAAGTGGTAGCAAAACCTTGCCGGTGGCGACGACCGGCACCACTTTGAGTCTCGTTTCGCCAGGTTCCGCCGCGGGGAAACCCTTGCTCTCGAAGTAGCCGCTACCCAGTTCTACGGCAAGAAAGGGGAGGAAGTAGTGGCCGATGGCGACCTCGCCGGCGAACCCGGTTTTGCTGTCCAAGTGGCTCCTGTTGCCGCCGTTGAAATCATTGATGTCATGGGAGGTGCTGGGCGAATAGGCACCGCCCTTGAGCGCCAGGTAGTTGGACGGGGTGTCGTCCGCGTGCGCCCGGGTGGCGAGACCAATCAGGAGAACGGTCAGCAGCAGAACAACAAGCCCCAGGGTCCTCTTCAACTGCCCCTGATCGGGTTGGTAAACTGACGCGCTGCAAGAATAGTGAGTGTTGCCGAAACTACTAAGCTGCTTTCCCATGGTTGATCTCCTTTTTGATGACTAAATATGTTCGGATGCATGACAGTAGTCACGTTCTTATGATAATAGTACATTACAACTAACGTGCCAATGTGCAATTATATTTATAGTTATGCCAAAAAGCCTGTTAGTACAGGTTGTTTTAATTGTGAAGCGGATGACGCTGGCGAATAACTGTAAAAAGGATCCGTCATGTTTAGCATTACCGCCATATGCGGCGGGGCGGACCGTGGTGGGAAGGGGGAGGGCGTAAAAAAGCCGAAGCGGGTCGTTGAACGCCCCTGCTTCGGCTTTAAGATCGCCTGGCAGATATGATGTTACAGCCTGTTAAAAGCGGGACCTGGCCGAGTCGAGGGCCTCCCCCATCGCCTTCCAGGCGCTTTCGATGCCACCCTTCAGGTCTTCCCAGGCGTCGGCACCTGACTTTTGCAGTTCCCCGAGCTTTTGCCGGGCGACCAGCTGTTTCGCCTGGAGCGAGTCGATATGGTCGCCGTACTCCGTCCTGAGCCCCGCCGTGACCTGGCTCGCCCTGGTGCTCAGCACGTCGACTTCAGCGCTCCACTCGTCCAGTTTGGCCTGCATTATTTGCACGTACTGGTCCTTCTTGTTCATGATCTGCCTCCTTTGTCTGGCAACCCCTGCTAGTTCAGCGACATCCGGTTCCGTACTTCCTTCACGCCGCGCACGTCCAGGGCAAGCTTGCCGGCCAGGTTCAACTGGGCCTCGTTGTCGGCCTTGCCGACCAGGGTGACCACGCCGCGCTTGGTCGTCACCTCGGTGTGGAGGGCGCTTGAGGAGCGGTGGTAGAGCAGAGTCATCTTCACCAGGGAGGTGATGGAGGCGTCATCGATCTTCTCGCCGACGCTGCGACCTTTTTTGAGCAGATGCGACACGCTCATCTCGTTGCGGACGTCTCTTACTCCTTCGACATCCTTGGCGTATTCGGTGCTGAGCTCCTTTTGCGCCTGGCTGTCGGCCTCGCCGCGCAGGATTACGTTGCCCCCCTGGACTTCGACCTCGGTGCTGGTGCCTCTGACGCTGCGATGCATGAGGAGCGTGGCTTTAACCTTGTCGCGCAGCCAGGCGTCCGAGTTTTCCGCGGGAGGCGTGCCCTTCACTTCCAGCAGGTCGTCCACACTCTTGACCCCGGGAAGCCCCGCCACGGTATCGCGGGCGAGCGCCTTGTGGGACCTCTCGGAGACCAGGCCGGTCAGGGTGACGGCGCCGTCCCGGGATTCGATCCTGATCTCGTCCCCCTGCAGGTAGCTCTTGAAGACATACGATTTCCTAGCGGACGACTCGATGCGGTTGTCCATGTTCGAGGCGAAGGCGGGGACGCTGAGCGCGACCAGGGCCAGTGCTGCCAGGAGTGCTGCTACGGTCTTTCTTGTTTTCATGTGGAATTCCCCTTTTTTTACTTGTGTTGGTGCTGGTTGGTGCAATGGTGCTCCCAGGGCCCGATGCCCTTTGGAAGCGGTTATCTTTGGTCTTTTTCCCTGGCCAGGAATTCCGCGTAATATTCCGAGGCCAGTTTGCGCAGGAAGCGGCCGATGTTCCCGTAGTCGTATTCGTTCAGGTTGGCCAGCGAAACGCGCGCCGATTGGTGCGGGGTGCCGAAGCCGCGGCCCGGCAAGAGGATCACCCCGGTCTCCTTGGCAAGCCGGAACAGCAGCTCGTTGGGTTTCAGCTGCCAGACCATCGCCTTGGCGAAGTCGGCTCCGTACATCTCGCGGGCGATGGTCTCCAGGTCGAGAAGATGGTAGTAGCTGACCGAGTTCGGGTCTCGGGGCAGGGTGAGCCCCATCTCGCGGTAGAGCGCCTCCTTGCGGCGCAGCATGATGCGCTTCATCGACTGCTTGTAGCCGCCGGCCTCGTCCAAAAGCGAGAAGAGCGAGAAGAGCGTCATCTGAGCCTGCACCGGGGTGGAGAGGCCGGCGGTGTGGTTAAGCGCCACGGTGCGGCTGTCGGCCACCAGCCGGTCGATGAACTTGAGCCCGCGCGGGTCGGTGGTGATGGAGCTGTAGCGCAGGTCCAGCTCCTTCAGCCTGGCTGCCGGCAGCTGGGCGATTTTTTTGTCCAGCACGTTTTCCTCGTGGGTGGCAACGACCCCCATGCGCCAGCCGGTCGCTCCGAAGTATTTGGAGTACGAGTAAACCAGGATCGTGTTGTAGGGGCAGATGGCGAACAGTGACTCGAAGTCGTCGGCGAAGGTGCCGTAGACGTCGTCGGTCAGGATGATCAGGTCGGGACGCTTCTTGACGATCGCCGCTATCTGGTCCAGCACCTCGAAGCTCATCTTGACCGCTGGCGGGTTGCTCGGATTTACCAGGAAGAACGCCTTCACCTTGGGGTCCAGCAGCTTGTCCAGTTCCTTCCGTGTGTATTGCCAGTCGTTTTCTTCCGGCGCCTCGATCATCAGTTCCACCAGCTGGAAATCGTTGAGCTTGGGGATCTCGATGTAGGGTGTGAAAATCGGCATCCCGAGGGCGATGGTGTCGCCGGTCTCCAGGAGGTGGTTCTCCCTGAGGGTATTGAAGACATAGGTCATCGCCGCCGTTCCTCCCTCGACCGCGTACAGGTCGAAATGTCCGACGAAGGGGCGGCTGCCGATCATCTCGCGGCGCAGGTACTGGCCGACGATCTTCTCGCTAAGGGGCAGCATCCGGAGCGGCGAAGGGTAGTTGCAACCCAGGATGGCCTCGCACATCTCGTAGATGAAATCCCCTGCGCTAAGTCCCAGCTGGTCGCGCACGTAGGAGACCGCGGCTGTCAGGAAGCCCATGCCGGCGGTGCCCGGATGCGCCTTGGTGAAGATCTCGAAACGCGCCTCGATGCCCTCTCGCTGCGGGAATCCGCCGATACCCTCCATGTAGCTGAAGGAATGCGCGGCCTCGCTCATGGCGAAGAGGCCCAACTGGAAGAAACCGTGGCGCGGAACCGTGGCCAGGAAGTTCGGGTTGCCGCGCCCGGCGTTCAGGAGCAGGCGGTCGCTTTGCCTGGTCGCCATTTCAATCAGGGCGTCCTTTAGCTCGAAGGGGCTTAAAAGGGCCAGTTTGTCCGGGTTGCTGAAATCCATGTGGGTCTCCTTTCAAATGTTGATTGTGCTGATGGGTTAGCCCTGTCCCCCTTCTGAAATGGCGCTGTCAGGTGAGATGTTGTCTCCTCATCTGGTACCACTTCCTCTAACCCCGTCCCTCGCCATCGGGGTGAGGGATTTGCCCTCTGTGCACGTACAGCTTTGTCGCGTTGCCTACCCCCCCTGCTGCGCAGGGGTGATTGAGCCGGATCGGATACCGGGACTCTCACCAACCGGGTCACCTCGCTAGACGAGCGCCACGATCAGCGGCCCGAGCAGGGTCAGGAATACGTTGGCGAGCCCGTAGGTGATGGCAAACGGAACGGTCGGTATCGAGTTTCCGGCCTTGCTGAGGACTTCGCCAAAAGCGGGGTTCGCGCTGCGGGCGCCGCTCAGAGCTCCGGCGAAGATGGCGCAGTTGTCGTAGCGCAGCAGGTAACGGCCAATCAGCATGGTGAGGAGGAGCGGCAGGACCGTCACGACAACGCCGACCCCGAAGATGGTGAAGCCCTGCTGCCTGATGGTCTCAACCGCCTGCAGCCCGGCGGAGAGGCCGACTGCCACCACGAAACCGGCAAGCCCCAGGTCCTTGAGGATCTGCACCGCGGGGCCGGGGAGCGCACCCATGGACTGGTGCTTGGTGCGGAACCAGCCGAACAGCAGACCGGATAGCAGGGCGCCGCCGCCGCTTCCCAGGGTGAGCGGAATGGAGCTGATCCTGGCGGTCAGAAGCCCAACCAGAAGCCCCAGCACGAGCCCCGCGCCCAGGTAGACGAAGTCGGTTTTTTCGCTCGGGACGATGACCGGTCCCACCAGGGCGGCCACCCGGCTTACGTCCCGCTCCGCGCCGTAGATGGATATCACGTCCCCCAACTGCACCACGGTCTCGGCGGAGAGCGGCAGGGTTTTCCCCCTGCGGCTGATCCGGACCAGGAAGATGCCGTGACGCACGCCGGGGGCGGTCTCGCGGCGGATGCGGTCGACGCTCTTGCCGTGGAACGCTTTGTTGGCCAGCACCACATCGCGGGACTGCAGGGTGAGTTCCATGTCGCTGTCCGCCTGAACCTCCTGCCCCAGCTGCGCGCCGGCGCCGACCACGGCGTCACGGTGCCCGACGACCAGCACTGTGTCGCCTGCTGCCAGGGCAAGCTCCGGGTTCGGCTCCATGACGTTGCCGTCACGCTTCACCCTTTCGATGGTCACGGCGCTCGCCGGGTCGAGGTTCTCCAGATCCGTCACGGTCCGGCCGCCTTGGCCGATGCTGTAGAGCCGGCCGACCAGTTCCGGCAAGGCCGCCTGCTGCCCCGGCTCAAGCACCGTAATCCCTGCGAGTTGCGCGGTCTGCGCTGCCACGGCGTCCTCGCGGATGCCGCGCCCCATCAGTTTGGGCAGCACGTTGACGCAGACGATGATGGCGCCGAAGGAGCCGAACACGTAGGTCACCGCGTAGCCGATGGCGACGTTTCCCTGCAGCCGTTTTACCTCGTCGGCGGCAAGGCCCAGTTTCGCGATGGCGTCCCCGGCGGTGCCGATAATGGCCGACTGCGTCAGGCCGCCGGCGGCGACCCCCGCTGCGAGCCCCTTGTCCAGGCCGAAGAGCCGGGCCATGACCACGACCGTTGCCAGGCCGGTCAGGGCCAGTACGGCGGCCAGGATAATTTCCTTGTAGGCCTGCTTGCCCAGGGAGGCGAAGAATTGCGGCCCGCTCTCGTAACCCACCGCATAAATGAACAGGGCAAAGAGCAGTGCTTTGACGCCCGGGTCGACCTGCACGCCGGCCTGGCTCGCCACCACCGCCGCAAGCAGTGAGCCGGCCACGCCTCCCAGCTGGAACTTGCCGAATTTGAACTTGCCGATGTAGTAACCCAACCCCAGTGACAGGAAGAACGCAATTTCCGGCGATTTTTTGAAGAGTTCATGCAGCCATGACATGGCGGTACCTCGTTAGGTCCAGTAGTTTTCCTGATTGGCGCAATTCTTCCGCCCTTCGCGTTCCGCCCCCTGCAAGGGGAGGACAGGAGGGGGATGGGGAACTCTGCAGGCTGAAGTGCTCCCTGGAAACCCCGGCAGCATCCTATCTATCGCTCTGCCGGTCGGCTCCCCGATAGGCGGGTTCCGGTCTCGGGTGCAGGAACCGGGGTGGCTCCGGCCCGAGTCCCGTAGCGGCTCCTTGTTTTCGAAAGATTTCCTTGAAAGCGTGGTCGACTTTGAGGAAAGGTCCTTCCAACCTGTCATTGCTACCTGACTGCATGGGATATCTCCTTAATAAGCTAAATTGCGAGGTGTACTGTATGGACAAACATCGTCAGGATAACCGTATTGAAGTTATGCCAGTGCAATACGTTACAACTAGCGTGCCATTTGTTATAAATGTCTGCTGCAATGGTAACTATCAGATTGTATTGTCTTAAATTAGGAGGGTGTATGCCAGTTCAAATATATCCGTCAACGGAATCCGTCAGGTCTGGCATAACTGCCATATTTGGCAGAAAGCAGATTGGTGCATGGCAAAAAAAAGCCCCGCTCTCTGGAGGTAAAGAGCGAAGCCAATAACAACGTTAATTCAGGAAGGGTCTATGGTGCAGCGTGGCGTAACACTAATCCCTGAGCACGTCCGAGTTGAGACACACCTCGACCACGTGCGGGTCGAAGTGTGTTCCCGCCAGCGAGCGCAGGTGTGCGCGCACCTTCTCCAGGGGCCAGGAACTGCGGTAGTGACGATCGCTCCTCAGCGCGTCCCAGACGTCGACCACGGCAAAGATGCGCGCGGACAGGGGGATCTGCTCACCCTTGAGTCCCAGCGGGTAACCGGTGCCATCCCACTTCTCATGGTGCGAACTGGGGATATCGAGCGCCGAGCGCAGGTAGCGGATGGGCGCCAGCATGTCGTAGGCAAGCACGGGGTGCTTTTTCATCACGGCCCATTCCGTCTCGGTCAGCTGGCTCTCCTTAAGCAGAATGCCGTCCGGTATCCCCATCTTGCCGATGTCGTGCAACAGCGCACCCCAGCGGACCTGCACCAGCTCCGCCTCGCCAAGTTCGAACAGGCGCCCGAGCTTTACGGTCAAAACGGCAACCCGCTGGGTGTGCCCTTCGGTCACGTTGTCGCGCATTTCCATGGCCCGCGACCACCCCTCGATGGTGGCGTCATAGGCCCGGGCCAGTTCCGTGTTGCTGTTTTGCAGGTTCTCGAACAGGGCCGCATTGTCGATGGCGATGGCGGCCTGAGAAGCCAGTGCCTGGAAGAAATCGAGCCATCCCTCGCGGTGCACCTGGTGGGAGCGCCGGAAGACTTCCAGCACCCCCACGAATTTACCCTTGGCGATCAGCGGCACCCCGTTATAACTGACGAAATCCTCGCCGCTCAGGTCCACCCCGCCCAGGAGCCCGTCGTGCCGCTTGCTCAGGTCGGGAATCCGCACCATGCGCGGATTCTGGGCGGCCTTGCCGGCGTAACCCTTGGCCAACGGCCGGCGCGTCTCCTCGACCGCCTTGGCGCGAAAGCCGCGCCCGGCGAAGTATTCGAGGGCACGCGAGCCCGGGTTGAAGAGCAGCACGTCGGCCGCGTCCGCCCGCAACTGCACAACGGCATGGGCGAGGAGCGTGGTCAGGCTGAGGCCGAGGTCGAAGCTCAGGTTGATGGCGCGGTCGATTTCGACCAGGGCGGTCAGGTGCTCAAGTTGCTGCTGCAGCATTTTCTCCGCACACCTGATGTCGGTTATGTCCGCGAAGGTCACAACGACCTGGCTCGGCGATTCGCCACCGTTAAACTTGGGGTAGGCATTCACCAGTACCCAGGTGTTTGCCCCGCCACCGTCCCGGTCGATCCCCATGATGAAATTCTTCAGCGAGCGTGCGCTGGCAAGCACCTGGTTGGCGGGGTATTCGGCCACCGGCAGGGGCGTGCCGTCCGCGCGCTGAAAACGCCAGCCCGGGTCGCCCGCTTCCCGCCCCAGTATCGCGTGTGCCAGGGTCCCGAGCAGTCGCGACGCCTCGGGGTTACAGAGCACGATCCTGCTGTCCGAACCGTGGACCACCACGCCGACCGGAAGCTGCTTAACCAGGGACCAGTGATCCTCGAGATTCTCGATCAGCGACCAGTGCGCCTCCTGCTTCGCCAGCAGGGCCGACTCGGCTCGCTTGCGGTCGCTCACGTCGCGGATGTTGCACTGGATGACCTTTTCGTCTCCGACCAGGTATACGTTGCTGACGAATTCCACCTGGATCAGGTTGCCGCTCTTCGTCTTGAGCGGCAGGTTGTCGTAGCGGATATACTGGTCTTTTTGCAGGGCCAGGAAGGAGTTCCGGCTCGCCTCGACATCCCTGAACGACCCCACCTCCCAGAGTTTCTTCTCCACGAATTCTTCCCGCGAGTAGCCGAGCATGGCGATCAGGTACGGGTTGACGTCGCTGATGGATCCCGTCTGGGCATCCAGGATCAGGATGCCGTCCTGGGCCGACTCGAAGAGGCGGCGGTAACGAAGCTCGGAAATCCTGAGAGAGCGCTCCAGCAGTGCCGTTTCGGAGACGGGCAGCCTGATCGGAGTTTTTGCGTTTGTGGCGGTGCGCGCCATGGTGTCCCCCTGTCCCTTGAAATACCGGACCTTGGTACTCCTTGAGGAGATTGGCAACTAACGTGCCAGAGGTGAGAGCGTGGCCGGGATGGCTGCAAGGGGCTGATAGTACAGGATGAACGGCGCGAGGGGGCTCGGCGGGGCAGGGGGCGGCTCTCCGCTCAAGCCGTCAGGTTTAACATATCCGCAACATATGACGGGCCGTGCCGGGAGAAGGGAGGTGTCAGAATAAGACTGCCGAGAAAGCTGCCCAGGCGCAGGTTGGTCGCGGCACTATGCACAACGGCAATATGCGGCGCTTCAGGAAGTTTCCCTGCCTGAGAGAGGAGCAGATTGCCGTTGCCGTTTTCAGCGTAAGCGTCCGAGGGGCGCCCGATCAATTTACTGCACCGAGCGTCACTTCTTTTCATCTTTTTTGAGCTTTTTGTCGGCCTTCTTTTCCTTGGGAGTTTTAGCCGGTTCCTTTTTGCTAGCCTTCTTGCTGTCTTGGCCTTTGCTCATGATGTGGCTCCTTGTGGTTGAGGTTCAACTTCCTTGAGTAACCGAAATTCCATTATACCACGCAATGGGGCCCGGGGTGTTTTAATTACTAAACAACGGGGCCCTGGTTGTTTACGGTATCCCAGCAACGGTCGATGCGGCCGGGGAGGATGGACCCGACAATGATCATTGCGTAAAGGATTATGCTCATGTTGGTACTGAAATAGCTCACGCAAATGGCAATAAGATAGCTTATGGAAACCAGGATGGTTCACCGGTTCACCGCAGTCACAACCACCGGGTTGATGTCGCCGTCAACGAGCCTGGCTCCTGTGGTCACATAATACCAGGGCAAAAAGAGCGCGAGCCAGATCAGCATCAGGTGGGTCCCGTAAAAGGCGACCGCGAACTGCTGCTCGATGTGCTCGCTCAAAAGATGGGTGGAAAAAGGGATGAAGGCAATCAGTATCAGCACCAGGATATTGATCCAGAAGAGGTTCCTGTTGGCCCGCCTGACATACCGGAACTGAATGCTGTGGGAGACCCAGAAGATGGCGAGTATGACGAAGCTGAGCACGTAGACCAGGAACTTGGGCCAGATGGCGAGCACCCGGTGCTGCAGGTCAAGGGTCGAGATGCCCTTGGGAAGCATGGGCACCCGGATATCCAGCACCAAAATGGTCATGGCGATGCCGAAGATGCCGTCGGTGAGGGTTTCAATGCGCCCTTTGCTGGGGAAGCCGCTGCTTGTCTCGCTCTCCGGACCTGCCATTTATTGTCTCCTCCGGTGAGGCTGTTCGCAACTTGCATGCCATAGGACCTGCTGAGGGAGGTACGGCCGCAGCAGATAGCGGGGAGCGCCAGCTGTCCCCCCTTTACAGAGGGGACCCGGTGCGAGGCAGGGAGCTGCGGAGATACCTGCCCGCCGGCAGGCCGCCATATATGACTGAAACGTTAAATCCGGCGGTTCCGCCGCGCAGGCTCACCACGCGCCCGCACCCGCTCCCTCCCCTTTATCCGCGAGCATTCGGGGCCTTTGGGCCCCCGGTATCGGCAAAACCTTGGCTGGCACGCAAGTTGCGAATCTGCGGGCAGGTCTTGAGCACCTTCTTTCGGCGCTCCCTTTTGGGGTGCCGGTTGTTATAATTCTCTTGGCAGGACATTTCCCCCCATCGGTAAACCAAAAGGAGAGCACCATGGCTGCCCAGTTCAGAACCCCCCTGATTGTTACGCCAACGCCCGAACGGACCGCTGCCCAGAGCAGGCGGACCGTTCGGTCCGGACAGTTGCTACGCAAAGGGTTGCTCGCCGCGATCCTTTGTCTCGCGGGGGCCGTGCCGGCCCTCTCCGCGCAGCTCAAACTTCCGCCCATCGTCGAGCCCGCCAGCTCGGAGCGTCACCCCGGCAAACTTATTTTTGTCCAGCTGGTGACTCCCGACCTCGCCGCCGCCAAACAGTTCTACGGGGGGCTCCTGGGCTGGACTTTCCGCGACTTTCAGGCGGACGGCACCAGGTACGCCGAGGCCTATCTCGACGGCCAGCCGGTCGCAGGGTTGGTGCACAAGGAGCTGCCGGCTGGCGGCAAGCGGCAACCGGCGTGGCTTGGCTTCTTCGCCGCGGCCGATGTCGACGCCGCCAAAAAGGTCGCCCTGCAAAATGGCGCCAAAGAGCTGTTCGGACCGCATAACATCCCGGACCGCGGCAGGGAGGCGGTCTTCGCGGACCCGCAGGGAGCCGTTTTCGCGGTGCTCTCTTCCGGAAGCGGCGATCCCCCCGACGTCCTGGCGGCGCCCGGCGCCTGGATCTGGAGCTCGCTCATTACCAGCGGCCCGGACGCCGATGCCGCTTTCTACCAGAAGCTCTTCGGCTACGAAGTCTTCGAGCTGCCTGCCAACCCGGGCACGGAGCACCTGCTGCTCGCCTCGGACGACTATGCCCGCGCCAGCGTGAATTCGCTCCCTGCGAACCGCCCCAAGGCGCATCCCCACTGGCTCAATTACCTGCGTGTGGAGGACGCGGACCAGATGACCGCAAAGGTACTGGCTCTGGGTGGCCGCGTGCTGGTTGAGACGCATGCCGATCGCCACGGCGGTAAGGTGAGCGTGGTCGCCGACCCTCAGGGAGCCCCCTTCGGACTGCTTGAATGGCCTGACACCGAGAGTAAGGAGGTGCCCAAATGAAAACCTCCTTCTTGCGCTGGCCTGCCTTCACACTTTCCGCGCTGACCTGGACCTTTCTGTCGGCGGGGTGCATCCTGTCCGATGGCGGAAACGGGTACGATGACGGGGTAGTTGGTGCTGATTACTACGATTCCGTTGGTGTCGGGGTCGACGTCGGCGGCTGGGGACCGGGTTACCACGTGGCGCCCTATCGCGGCGGCGGCCATCGTCCCGAGGAGGGTGAGCGTCGCCCGGGCGGTGCAGGCGGTCACGCCTTCCGTCCCGCGCCTGCTTCCCGATCCATGCCCTCTCTGCCACACGGCAGTCCCGGCGGCTCACGGGGGCACCGCTGACAGCGAGTAAATATAATGCTGCTTTGTCACCTTTCGCCGTGCCATCTCCCTCACCCCTGCCCCGGGGGGCGAGGGGGTCTTGGGGTGACTGCAGGAAATATCGGATTTGGACTGATATTCATACAACCTGGAGTACCCTCTCCCTCGCCCTCCGGAAGAAGGACGGGGTGAGGGAAGATTCAAGGGTAACAGTGACAACGTGGAAATAAAAGGAGACAGGATATGGAAGCCGAAGAAGGGAAAAGAGTAACGATCAGCTTCATCTGCAAGCTTGAGGACGGAACCATCAGCGATATAGCGCTTCGGGATCCCCTGGAATTCGTGATCGGCCAGGGAAACACGCTCCCCTCCCTGGAAACGGGCGTGCTCGGCATGAAGGCCGGCGACTGCCGTACCATCAGGGTCTCCGGAGCCGAGGCGGAGGAGTTTCCTTTCAACGAGGATGAAGCGCCGACCGAGGCGCACTTCCCGGCGGGCGCCGAAAGGATCCCGGAACTGCGCTACGATTTCGGTCCCAGCGAGGGAGGGGACGACGATGTGTACCTGGCGATCCAGGAAGCCTCCAGCAAGCCTGCCAGCGACCGCACCCCGGCCGGCCCCGACCTCTTCTACGAGGTGGAGATGATCTCCGTCGAAGACGCCGACCTGGAACTGGGGGAATAGCAGGACCAGCATCTGGAACAACGCCATTTCCGCCACGCATAAGAGGTCACGTAGGAGCATCCCCGCCGCGAATTCGCGTCCTGGGGGACGCTCCTACGTGTTTCTCACCCTTCGCTCAACCTCCCATCCCTACACTATGAACGCGGCGCCGCAGTTGCCAGCGGGCGCCCCGCCAGATATGGCGGTTATGTCAGGGGTGACGGATTCCCCCGACGGGATGCGCTTTTCCCGCACCCTTTGCAGCCACTTTATCCCGTACAATCGGCCTGTTGCGCCTTTTATGCCGGCGCGGGCCTGCTGGCACGTTAGTTGTAACGTATCCGGTAAGCTTAGGAGAATTCGACTACGGGCTTTCATTGATGCCTGGTAGACCGTCGCACACCCCCGGCATGCCGGGGCACTTGAAAAGGAGAACACCATGAAATTCAGAAATTACTCGGTCGCCTGCTGCACCCTGTTCCTGCTCGGCACTGCCGCTTTCCTGGGCGGTTGCGCCACCACCGGTGTGGACCGCTCGGTGAAGGCCTCCAACTCGATGCAGAACGAGGACCAAGAAATCAGGAAGCTGGTCCTGCAGATCGACCTGACGGGGAACTCCCTTGACTCAATGATGGTGGCGGGGGCACCCGATCTGAAGAAACCGTTCGACAGCTATTCGCAGAATCTCGCCAAGCTCGACAGCGAGGGGAAACGCACCATCGAGCGCATGAATGAGATGAAGGCACGCAGCAAGGACTATTTCGCCGAGTGGGAGAAACAGGGTGAAACCTATACCAATCCGGAAATCCGCGCGCTAAGCGACGAGCGTCGCAGCAACCTGGCCGCCATCTATGCACGGATACCGGAGGCAGGCATGGGGATCAAAGGCGCCTATCACGCGTACCTTACCGACCTGAAGGAAATCCAGCTCTACCTGTCCAACGACCTGACCCCCAAGGGGCTTGACGCCATTTCTCCCGTCGCCAATAAAACCATACAGGACCGCGAGGCCCTGAAAACCTCCTTCGTGCCGCTGCTGGCCGCTCTGGACGCCGCAAAAGCGGAAATGTACAGCGGGAAAAAATAGCCGGTGCCGTAACCGCCCGGCCCGGGCGGATGGCAGGAAAAAATTGCAGCAATCAAAAAGGGGATACCGTCATGACAAGACTTCAGCGCATTTTGAGATCACTGGTCTGCGTAGGCCTATTGGCTGCATCGTTTGGCTGCGCCGCTACTGCCAAGCACGAGAGCACCGGTCAGTATGTCGATGACTCCGTCATCACGACCAAGGTGAAAACTGCCATCTTCAACGAGGAGTCGTTGAAAATGCTGCAGATCAACGTCAAGACCTATAACGGCGTGGTCCAGTTGAGCGGCTTCGTTAATTCGGCCCAGAGCGTTACTAAGGCGGGCGAGGTTGCCCTGCACGTCGAGAACGTCGCTTCTCTGAAAAACGACCTGGTGGTAAAATAAACTGGAGACCATTAAGCCCGCTGCGGCGGGTTTGATGGCTCTTTTCTCACCTTTACAGGATGTTGCAACAGACGTGGCTTTAGGCGAACTAAATGCGCCGTCGCCCACGAGGAGGAGGTTTTTATGCTGTGGACAATTTGCGTGATACTGATAGTGCTCTGGCTCTTGGGTATGGTTACCTCATACACGATGGGCGGCCTGATTCACATTCTGCTCGTTATTGCCGTCATCATGTTCCTGGTGCGCATCATTCAGGGGCGCAGGGTACTCTAGCAGGGTCGCGGGATACTGCGACCCGGTTTGCCGGGAGGCTATGTCGCCGGGCCGGTGTGAGGCTTGGCAAGATATTCTTCGAACGTCTTCAGATGGAAGTCCTGGTAGGAAATGAGCGCTGCGTCGAGTCGTTGCGAGTCGCGATCGGCGTAGGCGCTCCTGATCTCCGTCACGGTCCCCTTCAGTTGCGCCACCCTGCCGGGTTCAAATTCCTTGAGCCAGCACAGGCAGCCGGAGGGGTAAAGATTCAGGATCTGTTGGTAAGATCTCTCGATCCTCGTTTTCCAATGGGCACTATCTAAAGGGGTCCACTTCACTTGGTATTCAATCACGTTAGCCTCCTTGCCGGCAAAGCTATACTATCACTTACCTCCTGCAACTGCAAAGAAGCAAAAGCCTTTCAGGGGCAATTCTAATTTATATTATCCCCACTGCTATTCTCCAGCTTGATGGTTCTGGGCGACTGCCAATGATCTGTCGCGCTGGACAAACAACAAAAGCCGAATCCTGAGATACGGCTTTTTCATTCAGTAATCAATCCGTTATTTGCAGGTTTCTGACCGGGCTGCGGCGGGAGTTTTAAAAGCAGCCTCCGCCTGCTTGAGTGGGGCGCACCCTGCAGCGGGCGTGAGCTTTAGAGCTGGCGCAGGAAGCGCAGCTCGGCCCGCAGCTGCTCCACTTCCTCCAGCAGGGTGAAAAGCGCCTTAAGCAGGGGGAGGTTGGGGCCGTGCAGCTTTCGCACCTGCTCGATGCGCCGCACCGTGTGGATTGCCTCTTCCGTGAAAGCCATGACCCCATAGGGGGGCTGGAATAGGGTGGGCACCAGGCCGAACCGGCAATAGATCAGTAGGGTGCGGCGGGGGACACCCGCGATATGGGCGGCGGCTTCCAGGCCGTAGAGAACGTTTGGCCTGGGCTGAAAAAGCTCCAGTGCGTGGTGGGTGGGGACTTCCTGATCCTGCCGCATTTTCCGGGACCGGTTTTTCATGGTCTGCTCCTCGGGTTGAAGGTGGAAGCCGCAGCCAACTGTTCCCAGGCGGCCTTTTCTTCCGGTTTCAGCGCTTCCGGCACCCGTATGGTGACGATGGCGTGCAGATCGCCGCGCGCACCCCCCTCCGAGGCCAACCCCTTGCCGCGCAGGCGGAACTCCCGTTCAGACGTGGTGCCCGGGGGGACTTTCAGGGCCACGGTCCCGTCGAGAGTCGGAATATGGACCGTGGCGCCGAGCACCGCTTCCCAGGGGGAGAGCTCCAGATCGCAGTACAGGTTGGCGTTCCGTACCCGGAAATCGGGATGCTTGGCAAATTTCACCCTGAGGTAGAGGTGACCCGACTCGCCACCGCCTTCCCCTTGCTGACCTTTGCCGGCGAGGCGGATCAACTGCTCCTCGCGCACCCCCGGGGGGATTCTCACCCGCAGGGTCTCGGTTGTCGTTTGCCCGATGCGCGGATCGCTGCGCCTGAGGGTGATGATGCGCGTGGAGCCGAGCAGCGCCTCGCCGAGGGTCACCAGGATGGCGCCCTCGATATCCTCCCCCCGCTGGGCGTAGGCGCCTGCTCCCCTCACATCGTCTTGCCTCTGGCCGAAGGGATCCGTCGGGCCGCCGCGCCTCCCGAAAAACTGCTCGAAGAAATCGCTGAAACCCGTGCCGTCGAAATGGAATTCGCTCCCCTGCTGGCCGGCGTCGCGATAGGCGCCGGAGGGGTTCCTCCCTTGCCGTTCGGGGTGGTTCCAGTTCTCGCCCAGTTCATCGAACTTGCGCCGCTTGTCCGGGTCGCTCAGGACCTCATTGGCCTCGTTGACCTCCTTGAACCTGATTTCCGCGCCGGCCTTGTCTTTGGCGACGTCGGGATGATATTTGCGCGCCAGACCTCGATAGGCCTTCTTGATATTCGCATCGCTCGCGTCTTTGGACACCCCGAGTACGCCGTAATAGTTCTTGAATTCAAGGGACATGGTCGTCTGCGCTCCTGGTTGTTTGAAAGCCTATCCGCTACGGCAGCCGCACTCCCCTTCGGGGTGGTCTCCTCAACTTACGCCTTGCCGGGAGAGGTTTTCAGCAGACAGGCTCCCCCCCGCAAAAGCCTGAACTGGCACCGTTGTGGTCCGTCAATGCCTCTGAGTTCCACCAGGGCGTCGTGATGCTCCAGTTGGGCTTCCTCCAGCATGGTGAAAAGGTTGCTGGCCTCGTTTTTGGTCGCCGCCGCTGCCACTTTTTGCGGATCCGCCCCGGCTGGCGTTTTCGTCTCTAGGGAACAATCGATACGGTCCATGTGGTTTTCCTCTGTCATGATTTGAGGTGACCGCACGGTGTAACGTGTCGGCAATTAAAGTAAACCGCAACTTGCGTGCCAGCGGAACCATGCCGCTAGCGCCGGTGCAACGGGCCGATAGTACGGGGAAAGCAGGTTGGAGCAGGACCGTTGCCGTGCAGGGACGTCGCAGAGAAACCGTCAGGTTTAACGTTACCGCCATATCTGGCGGCCCTCGTTAGCGGCTTTTCTTACGGCTCAGGGATGCGAGCTAAGATTTACCCTCAGATATCGGCCCCTTGCCCGGCTATGATTCGTCTGGCCGCGTTGGCATGCTAATGGCAGATTAGTCTCCTTATACAAGGTGAGAGCGCCAGCGGCATTCGAGGCGTACTACAAACCAAAAGGAGATACATCATGGAACGAAGCAGATATGGATTTGCTTTCCCGGTCAAACTCGTTGTTGCTACGGTCGCGCTTCTGTCAGCAGTATTTCTGGCCGATGCATCGGTTTCCCAGGCGGCGACAAGCAAAAAAAAATCCCCTGAAACCGCTAAAACCGCGGTCGATTACACCGAGAGCCGCATCAAACAGCTCAACAGCGCTCTCAAGATCACTGAAGACCAGCAGGTGTTATGGAATAACGTGACCCAGGTGATGCGGGACAATGCGAAAGACATGGACGCTCTCTCCAAGGTCAGGGCCGAGAAAGAGAAGAGCATGAACGCCGTCGAGCATATAAAGTTTCACAGCCAGGTGACCGAAGCCCAGCTGGAACAGCAGAAGAAGTTCATTCCGCCCTTTGAAGCTCTCTACGCCAGCCTGTCGGACGCCCAAAAGGCGACCATAGACTCGATTTTCCGGACCGGAAAATACGGGAAACACACCATCAAATAATCGGTACCGGGACCTTAACTTTTGAAGGGTTGGCACCGATTGGGTGACTGGAATCGATCAAGGAAGGGAGTGACATCATGAAAACAAAGGGTACAGGGGTTTCCAAGTCGATAGTTGGCAAGATCATGATGGGGTTGGCCCTGGTCGCCCTGATCGGCAGTGTCGACGCGGCACCGGTCATGGCCAGGGACAATGACCATCGTGGAGGCGCCCGTCAGGGCAACCAGCACTACGAGTCACGGGGACGCGGGCACGGGCACGACCGCGGCTATTACAGGGGCGGGCGCTGGTATCCCTCGTACGGCTACATCGAGCCGGTGTATGTCCCGCCGCCGGTGTACTATGCGCCGGTGCCTGCTCCCGGGGTCAGCATCTTTTTACCGACCATCCATATCCGCTGACCGCCACCGGGTACAGGGGATTTCCCTGGCCCCGGACCGGCCGCAAGACGAGAAGGCCTCCGACCACAGGTCGGAGGCCTTCTCGTCTGGTAGTTCCCGGCTAATACCATCCCGGGTGTTTATTTTGCGCTAAGCTTCCCGGCGATTTTGGCCACGTGGTCTCCCTGGAAGCGGGCTCCGGCCAAATCGACGGCGCCGGGTGAGCGCTCCCCCTTGGTCCCCGCGATCGTGCTGGCGCCATAGGGCGAGCAGCCGCAAATCTCGCTGTTCTCCATCTGCCCGGAAAAGGCGTAGGGGAGCCCCACGACCACCATGCCGTGGTGCAGCAGGGTGGTGTGAAAACCGAGGATGGTCGATTCCTGCCCGCCATGCTGGGTGCCGGAACTGGTAAAGACGCTGCCGATTTTGCCGATCAGCGCCCCGGTGGCCCAGAGGCCGCCGGTGGAGTCGAGGAACTGGCGCATCTGCCCGCACATCCCTCCGAAACGCGTCGGCGTACCGAAGATGATGGCGTCCGCCGCGACCAGGTCCTGCACCGTGGCGACGGGGATCCGGGCCTGTGCCTTTTGTGTCTCCAGGGCCCCCATCGCCGCGAGTGCCTCCTCGGGCAGGGTCTCCGGCACCCTTTTGAGTTCGACCTCGCATCCGGACACCCCGCGGGCGCCTTCCGCCACTGCCTGCGCCATCTGCTGTACGTGACCGTACATGCTGTAATAAATTATCAGGACTTTGCTCATGCTCTCTCCTTTTCATTAGTATTGCTGACCTGCTTGAAGAATACCGCAACTTATGTGCCAGTACAACTTTACCAGGAGGCATACGTATCGGCGGTTCAGGTGATGTCAAGCAGCATACCGGTTTTCGCGACCGGAAAGGATGAGTGTCTGCTGGCATCGAGTAACTGCAAAGACGTAAGTAGATAGCGTCCAGCAAAAGATCCAAAGGTTGAATACCGAGATCAAGAAAGGGCACAAGGTCTCATAGCGTGTTGTTGTGCGATTTCGAATAGTTGCGTCATGAACTCCGCACTGGCCTCCTAGTTGCGGGATACCATCCAGACCTGATATGCTACAGGTGAGGCATCCGGAAAAGCTGCGCGGTCCTGACGGTCTGTTTCAGGCAGCGCGCCGCTGCAGCATCTCAAGGCCGCCGCCAGGCAGGCGAAAGGCTGGTATCAACAGATAAAAGGAGCTGCACTTTGTTAGGAACAATTATGCTCGTCGTCTTGATTGTGATGTTGGTGGGCGTACTCCCGACCTGGCCGCACAGCCGGCAGTGGGGTTACTACCCGAGCGGTGCTTTGGGTCTAGTTCTGCTGATTATCATCATCCTGCTATTGATGGGCCGATTTTAGCAAGGGATGGACCTGACTGACCCAATCGGAAATTGTTGCCGTCGAGGGGGATAGAGCACATGAGAAGAGTGACTGTCATAACAGCCTTGGTGCTTTGCCTGAAGGCATCCGCAGCAGCCTCGGCGGCGATGTTTGTGATCGAAAATCCCGCCCGTAATATCAGCAACCCGGCCGCCACCATGAACAACCCGGCCGGGCAATCCAACAACCCGGCAGCCAACATCTACAATCCGGGGACCCGGCTGGACAGCCGCAATCCGTTGTCCCCGCCGACCAAACTCCCGGAGCCTCCGGCTACCGCCTCGGCGGCTGCCAGACCGGCGCAAGGGCAGTACAAGCCGCAGATACCCCAGAAAAAGTACTATTATAAAACGGCCGGCGCCTACCTGCGTACCGCGAAAATAGCGTTTGCCGCGGACGACTACGTGGAATTTCTCTCCGTCACGGAGGATGCTTTGAGGAGGATCAACGCGGGAACGCTCAGTGCCTCCGCGAACATCAAGCACAAGCTCCACCAGTACAAGGCATTCGGGTACGGACTGCTTGAATAGCAGGGGCCAGGGCGCGTAACTATCTTATGGTAATTGATAACTTTTTTAGAAGGGTCAGTGATACTGAAAAACAGTCATTGTAAGCCGTAGTCTATGACATAATTGCCAAATGTTGCGGTCGGGGTTAGTCGAAGGTGTTTTCCGGCCCCTCGCCCTCTTTGACGGCTTCAGCCTGCAGTTCCAGGGGGGAGGAGGAGCAGATCCGACCGGCGACCGTGCGGAAATGAAAGCCGTAGATCGTCAGGGTGATCACCAAGGGGAGCAGGCGCGGCCTTCTCAGCAGCGACCAGAAAAAAACCTTCCAGTAGTGCAGACGCTCCCTCCCCAGGACACCCAGGAAAAAGATCGAACAAAAAAACGCCCTGATGTCGCTCCACTGCAACATGGCAAACGGGGACGGCCCCGACAGGGAGCGCCGGTACTCTTTAAGAAAGGTCATGAGGCGCGGATAGAAATAGTCAGGCGAGTAGATGGTCCTCACCAGGCGCTGGTACCCGGCAATCAGGACCTTGGGGTTCATCCGGGGGATGTAATTGAGCGAGATCTCCGTGTTGTCTCCGTTGGAGACGCTGAGCATCCTTCCCTCGCCCAGGAGCCGGCCATGCAGCCTGGTGCCCCGCAACACCGTCAGCACCCCAACCATCGCGGTGACGATGCCGCTTTCCTGTATGAAGCTCAACTGCTTGTCGAAGATGGCCGGCGAGTCGTTGTCGAAGCCGACGATGAAACCTCCCTGCACCTGGAGTCCCGCCCGTTGGATGCACTGCACCGAGGCGACCAGGTTGCGATTGCGGTTTTGCACCTTGCCCGTCTCCCGGAGAGAATCCTCTTCGGGGCTCTCGATGCCGATGAAGACCTCCCGGAAACCGGCGGACACCATCATCTCCATCAGGGCTGGATCGTCGGCCAGATCGATCGAAGCCTCGGTGTAGAAGTAGAAGGGGTGCCCACGCCGTGTCATCCAGGAAATGATCGCCGGCAGGACATCTCTTTTCAGTTTCCCCTGGTCGCCGATGAAGTTGTCGTCGACGAAGAAGACCCCGCCGCGCCACCCCCTGGAGGCGAGTGCCTCAAGCTCGGCGATCAGCTGACCCGTATTTTTGGTTCTCGGCTTCCGGCCGAAAAGCTGGGTGATGTCGCAGAACTCGCAATCAAAGGGGCACCCCCTGGAGTACTGGATATTCATGGCGGCGTAATTGCGCGGATCGATCAGATCCCAGCGGGGAAGGGGCGTCAGGGAGATGTCGGGGCGGGCGTCGCCACGGTAGACCCTCCGCGGCGCACCGCGCCCAAGATCCTCCAGAAAGCGCGGCAGGGTGAGCTCCGCCTCCCCAAGGACCAGGTTGTCCAGTTCCGGGAATTCGTCCGGGCAGGTCGTGAACAGGGGTCCTCCACCCACCGTCTTTACTCCCAGAGCGTGGCATCGGCCCAGAACCTGCCGGACAGACTCCCTCTGAATGGTCATGGCGCTGAGGAAAACATAGTCGGCCCAGAGCAGGGCGCTGTCGGCAAGCCGGCTCACATTCAGGTCGATCAGGCGAAGTTCCCAACCCTTCGGGAGTAGGGCTGCCACGGTAAGGAGCCCCAGGGGCGGGAAAACAGCCTTCTTGCCGATAAACGGCAAGGCGTGACTGAAACTCCAGTAGGTTTCTGGATACCCGGGATAGACGAGTAAAGCCTTCAATTGCCACCCTCAATTTCGCGTCCAGCCTGCACAACTGCCATAAGATAAAATGGCAAATAACGTGCCGGAGCCGACCACTCAGGGGCATCAGGCGAAATGCCCGATATTGCAGTGGGGAAAGAGGGCAGTACGCGTGTTGCGCAGGGAGCGCAGTCAAACAGGCCCGTCTTATTTGACGAAACCGTCATATGTAACGGGGGTGCGTCCCCGGGGAGTCCCGTGACGGGGTCGAACAGATCAGTTATTGCCGGACGATGCCGAATTTTCTGATGCGGGCGCGCAGGGTGCTGGCGTTGATCCCGAGGATGCCCGCCGCACCGTTTTTCCCCTCGATGCGCCACCCGGTTTTCTTAAGCACCTGGAGGATGTAGTCGTGCTCCAATTCTGCCAGCGCCTTGATGTCCAGATCCTGCGGCTCCGCAACGGTTGCGGCGCTGGCGAGGCGGTCCAGCACCTGGAGCGATCTTCCCTGGCTGGTGATAACCGCGCGTTCGACGATGCTTTCCAGCTCGCGTACGTTGCCGGGCCAGTTGTAGTCCTGGAGGTAGTCGAGGGTGTCTTTCGACACGCAATCTATCTGCTTGCCGATTTTCTTGTTGAACTTGGCGATGAAATGGTTGACGAGCAGGGGGATGTCATCCTTACGCTCCCGAAGTGCAGGCATGGTGATGGGAAAGACGTTGAGCCGGTAGTACAGGTCTTCGCGGAACCTGCCGCTGCGGATCGCTCCCTCAAGATTGCGGTTGGTGGCGGCGATGATCCGCACATCGGTCGTGATGGTGCGGGAACTCCCCAGCCTCTCGAACTCGCCGTCCTGGACCACCCGCAAAAGCTTGCACTGCAGTTCCATCGGCATCTCGCCGATTTCGTCGAGAAATATGGTGCCGCCGTTGGCCAGTTCGAATCGTCCGATCTGGCGCTCGTACGCCCCGGTGAAGGCGCCCTTTTCCCGTCCGAACAACTCGCTTTCCACCAGGGTCGCCGGTAGGGTGGTGCAGTTGACCGTTATCAGGGGGCGGTGCTTGCGTGCGGAGCTGCCGTGAATGGCGCGGGCCAGCACTCCCTTGCCGGTGCCGGTTTCGCCCAGGATCAGCACCGTAGCGTTCATGGGCGCCACCTGCTCGACGCGCGTGATCACCCGGGCGAGGGCACTGCTTTGCCCTATGATCTCACCGTAGTTGGAGTGCCGGGCGACCTCCTGCTGCAGGTAGCTGTTCTCGGCCTGGAGCCGGTCCTTCAACTGCTTTATTTCCGCGAACGCCCTCTGGAGGGACTCTTCGGCGCCTTTTCGTTCCTCGATTTCCCGGGTAAGCTGGAGATTTGCCCGGCTCAACTCGCCGGTGCGCTCCCTGACCCTCGTCTCCATTTCGTCGTAGGCCTGCTGAAGTTTCCCCTCGGCATCCTTGCGTACCCCGAGGGCCGATTCCACCTCGTCCCTGGCCCGGCCCAGTTCGACATTCTGCATCTCCAGTTCGATCTGGTGCACCTCGAGTTCGTGGACCAGCTTCTGCATGACGCCATTTTCCCGGGAGTGTTGCACAACTGCTCCTTCCGCGGGGTGGAGCTGGCCGGCCGTCGACCCTGTCCTGTCCAGACTTCCCATAAGGTGACCTCGAATATTCCCTGGCAGATGCAACAGCCGGGCAATTTGACGTGATATTATGAAAGCATTTTACACGCACAGGTTTGGGGATGCAACCGGATAGCCGGAATTACTCGTGCGGAGGGCACTCTTAGCCGCTCGCAAGGGACTGCCGTCAGAAGGCTTGATGAGTAAGGTGCCGGCGCTAGGCCGGCACCATTGAGGAGGAGGGTTTACTTTGAGGGTGGGGTCACAGGGGCGTGCTGCATGACTTCAGTCTCCCGTTTTCAAAGAGAAATATCGGTTCGAACTGCGCACAATTCTTGCCTTCGATGAGAACCGGCTTGGAAAGGTCGCAGGAATTCAATTTGCCCTCCCGGTACAGGCTGACCCGGCCATACTGATTGCAGGTTATGCTGCCATAATTGTAAAAATCACTTGTTATGCAGCTTTGCAGCGCTCCGGTTTCGTACAGTTCGACAGGTCCCAACTGCTTGCAGTTGACTCCACCGATGACGAGATCACTTTTCAGCGTGCATGCCTGCAATTCCCCGTTCGGATAGTCGTGAATGTCGCCGGGGTCGCAGATCGTCTTGTCAAAGGCCAGGCATATGCCGGCGCCCGACAGGGACAGGATCATTACGGCAAAGATCAACGCGGCACTTACCCTCATAGCTTTTCTCCCTTGGTAACCGATACCCTTTCTCCGGCGTCCCCTTCCAGTTCACAGTTTGGGGATCCGCAGCCGGCTCACCATCAACGAGCCGGAAACCGCATAAATAAGGACCAGCGGGTGCAGCGCGCAGCCGGCGACGACGATCTGCCCGAACCAGAGCGACTCGCCCAGGGCGCCCGCCCGGGCGGCCCCGGTCAGCAGGAGTACCAGCACCAGCGAGGTCGGGATCGGAGTCCCCTCGAAGTGCTTCACCTTGTCTCCCCCCTCGGAGAGCGCATCGGCGGTAACGTTGTAGCGTGCCAGGCGGGAAACGCCGCAGGCGACGAAATAGGCGAGGACGATGCGGTCGTAAAACCCCTGCATGCCGCAGCCGTACCCGATCACGGCGGGGGCGACCCCGAAGGAGATGACGTCGGACAGGGAGTCGAGTTCACGCCCCATTCCCGAGCTGACCTGCCGCCACCGGGCGATCCTGCCGTCAAGTACGTCGAACACCAGCGCGGCAAAGACGAGGGCGGCCGCATAGTAGACATGCCTCACCTCGGAGGTCTGCAGGTAGCTCAGCATGGAAAAAAGCGCCCCCGTGCCGCAGACTGCGTTGGCCAGGGTGAACCAGTCGGCGAGCTGGAACTCCCGGATGAGCGAGCAGTATTTGCGCCGGTCGGTTGTCGTCATGGTGCTGAGATCTCCTTGGGTGCCGGTTGGGCCTAGAGCAGGATTTCGCCCGGCGGGCCGGCATGGACATCGACCTGCGCCGCTCCGGCCGTGACGAGGATGCTCTTGGCGTTGCTCACCTCCGCCGCCGTCCCGTGCGCGATCACCAGGAAGCGGTCCGATTTGAGCGCCGTCTCGTACTCGACGGAGCTGTCGTTGGGAATGCCGATACTGTAGAGTGCGGCAGCCAGGGCGCTCACGCCGCCGACCGCGACGGCACCTTCCAGCGCGCCGACCAGCCAGCCGATCACCGGTCCGAACATGACCAGGGGTCCCACCCCGGGAATGATGAAAACAGCCGAGCCGAACAACAGGCCCCAGAAGCCTCCCCAGTAGGCGCTCTGCTTGCCCCAAAACTTCATGCGGTCACTGACGTTGTAGTAGCCGACCACGTGTTCCTCGGTGTGGTAGTCCTTCCCCACGATGGAGAGCTTTTTCATGTCGAACCCGGCCCGCTGCAGCTCTTTGATGCTGGTTTCCGCCTCGGTGTGCGATTTGAAGATTCCTACCACTGCGTTTAGTTCAGCCATTTCTGTCTCCTTTTTGTCTAGTATGGTATTTGGTCAGCATCAATCAAGTTATATGATGAGCAACTTGCATGCCACCTGCACCTAAAAGTGATTACACAGTTAAAGGCCTGATTGTTATAGGTGTAAGCGGAGCAAATCATGTGGAAGAGGTAAAAACCGTCAAGTCAATCCGTAACGTTTAACATAACCTTCATATACGGCGGTCCAGGCGGCGAGGACGAGTCAGAAGCATTCCCTTTCGGGATTCAAAGCTTCCCTTGCGGTTACCGGTTCGTCACCTGCCAGGGTCGGGCTGTTTTCTTCGTTGTGACGCTCGGTGGAGATCTCCACGGCGATCGCCGCGGCCAGCTCGGCCGGCATCCCTTCGGCGCGGCGTTCGTACTCCGCCTCGCCCCGGTCGTCACGCTCCCTGATCTCCAGGTCTTGCGCCTGCTCCTGCTGCCCGGGAAGCTCGACGCGCAGCTCCTCCACCAGCATGAGGAGCGCCGCCGCGACCGGCAGGGCAAGGAGCGCCCCGACGATCCCCAAAAGGACGCTTCCCGCCAAAAGGGAGATGAGAATCACGGACGACGGGAGCCGCAAGGCGCGCCCGTAGATGCGCGGGATCAGCACGGCGCTTTCGAATTCCTCGTAGACCAGCATCAGCACGAGCACGACGCCGACGATGGCCGGCCCGCCGGCGAGCGCCGCCGTCAGCGCCGCACCGACCGAAAACAGGGCGCCGATGTAGGGGAGCACGTCGGCCGCCCCGGCGAACACCGCGATGGCGAGGGCGTTGTCGATGCTGCAGCACTTGAGCAGCACGAAGACGAACACGGCCATGAGGAGGGAGGTGATTACCTGGCCGCGGATGTACCCGCCGACGATGGTCTCCAGGTTCAGCATGACCCGGGACAGCCGGATGTGGAGGGACCTGGGGACCACCAGGAAAAGCCCGCCGCGCAGCCGGTCCCGGTCGATCATTATGTAGAGCGCGAGGATCATGGAACTGAGGACGTAGGCGACGACCGCGATGGCGCGGGTGGAGTACTCGAGGGCATTGGTGGCGGCAAAGCGTGCCAGGTCGCCGGAATGCACCTTGCGCAGCAGCTCGGCCAGCGGGCTGGTCAGGTGGGATCCCGCGAGCCTCTGCGCCAGGCGGGTGCGCAGGACCGGTTCCTGGTCCAGGAGGCTCGCTGCCTGTGCCATGAGGGAAGGAATGGTCAAGGTGATGACGAGCACCGAGACCACCATGAGTGCGGTGAAGACCAGTGCTATCCCCACTCCCCGGCGCACGCCCCGCACCTCGCACCAGCGGACCGCGGGACTCACGGTGCCGACGATGATGAGGGCCGCCACCAGCACCAGGACCACCGGCAAAAGCCGGCTTGAGAACCAGAGGCCGGCAACCAGGAGGAGCAGTGCGAAGACCGAACCGGCCGGAAGTTCCAGGCGGATCACCCGGGGGCGGTATTCCTTTGGGGGGGACCCGGAGGATCGCTGGTTTGGTGTCATGCGGCCTACCCGCCTCAGCAAGAGGCCATGAGGTCGTCGTGGGGCCCCAGGAGCTTGCGCAGTTTCATTAGGGAAGCCGCCTCGATCTGGCGTATTCTCTCGCGGGTCAGGCCGAAGCTTCTCCCGATGGTTTCCAGAGTCTGGGGTTCGTGGTCGTCCAGTCCAAAGCGCAGCGTCAGGATATTCTTCTCGGCCTCGGAGAAGGTCTTGATCAGGCCGGCGACCCGTTCGTAGGCGCAGTTCCCCGCAATCTGGTCCACCGGCGAAGGGGCCGCGGTGTCCACAAGGGTGGCCGCCAGGGTAAAGCTGCTGTTCTCCCCGATCGGCTGGTCGAGAGAACAGGCCTGCATCATGAGAACCTTCAGCTTGCGAACCCGGTTGAGTTCCACCCCCATCGCCTGCGCGAGTTCCGCCACGGTCGGCTCGCGGTTCAGGGCCTTGCGGAAATGGTAGGCCTCCCTGGAGAGCCTGCCGATCTCCTCGTTTACGTGTACCGGAAGCCTGACCGAGCGCGACTGGTTCATCAGGGCCCGCTCCACCGCCTGCCTGATCCACCAGGTGGCCAAGGTTGAGAAGCGGAAGCCCCGGGAGACCTGGAAGCGCTCGACCGCCTTGATAAGCCCAAGGTTCCCTTCCTCTATCAGGTCGAGATACGGCAGCCCCCGGTTCAGGTAGCGCTTGGCTATTTTCACCACGAGGCGCAGATTGGCGGTGATCATCCGGTCGCGGGCCGCCCTGTCGCCGCGTGCCACCTTGAGGGCCAGTTCCTTCTCCTCCTCGCGGGTTAGCAGTTTCGTCCTGTGGATGTCGCGCAGGTACAGCTTGAAGGCGTCGTTGGTCTGCTCGGCTGCCGCGGTCGCGGCCTCCTCGGCCTCGCAGCTCTCCTCAAGCTCCCCGCCTGCCTCGAAACCCGGGGCATCCGCTTCCTCACCACCTTCAAGTTCCCTGGTTTCCTCGCAACTTTGCATGAATGACTCCGTTGATCCAACCAGTAAGGGCGTGCCGAAACACGCCCTCACAGATCCGGGTAGCAGCCTTGCTCCCGCTTGCTACCTGACGATGCAGTCGATGATGGCGTTGATCCTTCTGTTCTGTTGGCGACCTTCGGGGGTGCTGTTATAGGCGATGCGCCGGGTGGAGCCGTACCCTTTTGCGGAGAGCCGGTCTCCCTCGATGCCGTATTTTTCCATCAGGTAGCTGACGACGCTGTCGGCGCGCTGCTGGGAAAGGAGCATGTTCTGTTTGGCGTTGCCCAGGCTGTCGGTGTGCCCCTCGATGACGGCGGTGGTGGTCGGGTACTTCTTCAGGTACGCGCCGACGTTGTCGACCTGGTCATAGTAGCGCTGCTCGATCCGGGCGCTGTCCGAGGCAAATTCTACTTTGAGGCTGATGCAGAGTCTCTCAGGGGGAGTGGCGAGCTCCTTCATGTCGAGGGCGCAGTCGATGACGGCATTGATGTGTCGGTTTTTCTGTTTTCCCGCGTCGGTCGCGTTGTCGGCGACCGGCCTGGACTCGCCGTATCCCCTGGAGGAGAGGCGGGCTGGGGCTATGCCGAAATTGGCTTTCAGGTAGTGCACCACGCCGTCGGCGCGCTGCTGGGAGAGCTTCAGGTTGTCGTCCACGTTGCCGACCTCGTCGGCATACCCCTCAATGACGGCGGTCGTCGTCGGATACCTCTTCATGAAGTCGCCGACCTTGGCCACCTCGTCATGGTACTGGGGGCGGATGTCGGCCTTGTTGATGTCGTACTCGATCCCTAGGGAGAGGCAGTATTTCATCTTGTCGGGTGTCGGCTCGGCGGCGGGGACGGCCGCAAGCGGCGCCTCGGCCGGTTCGGGCTTCAGCTCGGCCGGCTCGCCCAGGGGCTTGATCTGCTCCATTTTGGCAGCTTTGGGCGGGCAGGGGGCTTCAGCCTTTGCCGTCGCCTGCTTGGCAAGGGCGGCACCTTCCTCGGTGTGGCAGGCCCTGAACACGTCATAGGCGCTGTTCTTGGCATCCTCTGCGGCCTTGAACTCGGCGGGGCAGGTCTGGTCCTTCCCGGCCTTGCGTGCGGTTTCCACGGCCCGATCCGATTCCTGCATCTCGGAACGGATGAAATAACCCGGGATGTCGCCGCGGCCGTTATTCGGCTCGTAGTGGGCACATCCGGCCAACGCCCCCATGGAGACCAGCGCCATCGGGAATGAGGATACTTTCCAAACTTTCATCAGGTTCATTCTTTTTCTCCTTTTGCACTCTTAGTGTTCGAAACGGTACCTTGAATATTCCACCCGACGATTATTGGATGAGCGATCGTCATCGTAAACTGATTCACCGATCCGACCTTGCATCTTTGCAGGGACGAATAATCATGCGCCCTTCCAGTTGCGAAAAGGGCCCATGCCACGACAAAAAGGTAAAATGCAACTAACGCGCCAGCCAGAGACTGGAAATGAAATGTGGGTAACTGTCTGATTGTGTGGAGGAAATGGAAAAGTGAAATGTGGGGATTGGATGAATCATTCACCGGTACCCGTCACATGTAGCGCAACTGCCACATATGACGGGACGATATTCAGCCGAAGAGGGTTAGTTGTGAAACAAGAAGTGTCCCTGTGCAAGGCAGCTACTCAAAGCTGGCGGCATCTTGTGTTGTGGCCTAATCGATCTGGGCGGAAGATTCTGACAGAAGCTCGATTATCCAGGCATTGATGCTTTTGCCATGAGCCGCGGCTTGGGAGGCAAGCCGTTCATGTAATGTCGGAGGCACCCGCAGGTTGAATTTTCCGGAAAAATGCCTGCGCGGTTCGACTCCATCCTCGGTGCACATTTCGAGAAAAGCCTGTAAGGAAAGCTCCCCTTCTTTGCGAAGCTCCTCGACGCTGGCAGCGTAGAAATCCGCCCCGCTGTTGATCCCGACAAATTCACCACGGAACATATTTATATCCTGATCATATGCTATGACCGCCTGGTAACCGTTGATGTCCATTGTGTTCATGGTTCCACTCCATTTTCTTCCAGCCACTTGCGAGTGGCGGCCGCGGATCCCTTGTCGGTGTCGGGTGACGGATGCGGGCGATGGAAAACACGCCGGTTACCAAAGAGACGCACACCAAAACGTGAACCTTCCCGCTCGGTGACCTCCGCCCCTAATTCACGGAAAAGCGCAACGACGTCCGGCCACTGGATATTGCCAGGGACCGGACGGGCAAAGATCAATTCGAGTGTCCTGAGATGTTTCTGCTTCATACTGAAATAGTATTATTATTCGGTACTATGGTCAACTGGCAGCAAAGGGAGAAGCTCTATTGTCTGGGGTTGAGTTCCAAGGCGTCAAGCATGACAGGCAGGTGTGGCCAAATGACTTTACGCGCGCAGGATGCCGTATTTGCGCATCCGGGCCCGCAGGGTGCTGGGGTTGAGCCCGAGGAGCGTCGCGGCCCCGTGCTCACCCTCGATGCGCCAGCCGGTCTTGTGCAGCACCTGAAGGATGTAGTCGTGCTCCAGCAAGGCGAGGGCCTTGATCTCGTGCTCCCCGGCGAACTCCTGCGCCGGGCCGATTGGGGCGGGATCGCCCGGTACCTGCAACTCGCTCCCCTGGCTGGTGATGATCGCCCGCTCCACTACACTTTCCAGTTCCCGCACGTTGCCGGGCCAGCGGTACGCCTTAAGGGCATTCATGGTATCGTTGGAGACGGCCGCCACCTTGGTGCAGATCTTACTGTTGTACTTGGCGATGAAATGCTCGACGAGCAGCGGAATGTCTTCCCTTCTCTCCCTAAGCGGCGGGATGGTGATGCTGAAGACCTTGAGCCGGCTGAAGAGGTCCTCCCGGAACCTGCCTAAGCGCACATCATCCTCCAGGTCACGGCTGGTGGCCGCGATGACCCGCACATCGAGCTTTATGACGCGGGGACTGCCGAGCCGCTCCAGCTCTCCGTCCACGAGCAGACGCAGTAGTTTATCCTGCAACCGCGGCGGCAACTCGCCGATTTCCTCTAGAAAAATGGTGCCGGCATCCGCCAGTTCGAAGCGCCCCATCTGCCGGGCATCGGCTCCGGTGCACTCGCCCCGCTCCCAGCCGAAGAGCTCGCTGTCGATCAGGTTCGCCGGCAGTGCCGCCAAGTTCACAGTTATCATGGCCCGGTCCCGGCGGCTGCTCGAGTTGTGGATGGCGCGTGCCACCACCCCCTTGCCGGTGCCCGCCTCGCCCTTCAACAGTACCGTCGTCGCCAACACCGCTACCTGCTCGACCCGCAGCAAGACCTGCTGCATGGCGGAGCTTTGGCCCACGGTCTGGCCGAAGTTGTATTCCTGGGCGACCTCCTGCTGCAGGTAGATGTTCTCGGCCTGGAGCCGGTCTTTCACCCGCTTGATTTCCGCATAGGCACCCTGGAGCGATCCTTCCGCCCGCCGGCGTTCGTCTATTTCCTGGGTGAGCTGCAGGTTGGTTCGGGCCAGGTCGCTGGTTCGCCTGTTCACGCGGAACTGCGGAGATTTCTGTCGCATGCGCAGCGCTCCGTTGGGCGGCTCGCGCAGCGCATCGGATGCCGTAGGAGCCGGGTCCTTGTCGTATTTGATTTCCATCGCTGGTTCTCACTTTTTTTGAGGTACGCCTGAAAACGGTGTGTTCTGCCGAAAGGGAATCGCAACATGCGTGCCAGAGGCGAAGGTCCGGGTCTGAGAACGCAAGTGACCGATTTTACATGTGGGTGTTCTGCTTGGGGGGGCGGCAGGGGAGGGGGGGCCGTCAGGTGAATCTGTCAGGTTTGGCATAACTGCGACATGTGACGGAGATGGCTTACTGGTGCGGGCAACGTGAGACCGGACACCCGGACAAAGAGCGCCTTCAGCCGCGACTGAGGACGCTTTTCGCCCGGTTTGCCCGGCCGCAAGCTCAGGCGCGCACGATGCCGTACTTGCGCATGCGGGCGCGCAGGGTGCTGGCGTTCAGCCCCAGGATCCCGGCGGCGCCGCTCTTCCCCTCGATGCGCCAGCCGGTCTTTTTCAGCACGTTGAGGATGTGGTCGTGCTCCAGATCGACCAGTGCCTTCACCTCGCGCCCTTCTTCCTGTCCCGCCGGCTCCTCCTTCTTGAGGAAGGTGTCGAAGCGGTCCAGCACCTGCAGCGCTGGCCCCTGGCTGGTGATGACCGCCCGCTCGACCACGCTCTCCAGTTCCCGCACGTTTCCCGGCCAGTGGTACTGCTTGAGAACGTTCAGGGTGTCCTTGGAAATGGTCTCTATCTTCTTGCCCATCTTCTTGTTGAACTTGGCCACGAAATGATTGACCAGGAGCGGAATGTCCTCGGTGCGCTTGCGCAGCGCCGGCATGGTGATGGGGAAGACGTTGAGACGGTAGTAGAGGTCCTCGCGGAACCTCCCTTCCCGGACCTCGGTCTCGATGTTACGGTTGGTGGCAGCGATGACCCGCACGTCGGTCTTGATGGTGCGGGGGTTCCCCAACCGCTCAAACTCGCCGTCCTGCAGCACCCGCAACAGCTTGCACTGCAGCTCCATCGGCATCTCGCCGATTTCGTCCAGAAATAGCGTGCCGCCGTCCGCCAGCTCGAAGCGCCCGATCTGTCGGGTGTCGGACCCGGTGAAGGCTCCTTTTTCCCTGCCGAACAGCTCGCTCTCCACCAGGGTCGCCGGCAGCGTGGTGCAGTTCACCGTGATCAGGGGGCGGTCCTTGCGCGAGCTGGAGCTGTGGATGGCGCGCGCCACCACTCCCTTGCCGGTGCCGGTCTCGCCCAGCAAAAGCACCGTCGCGTTCATGGGGGCCACCTGGGCCACCCGCAGGAAGACCTGCGCCAGGACGTCGCTTTGCCCGATGATCTCGCCGAAGTTGTACTGACGCCCTACTTCCTGCCGCAAGTAGATGTTCTCGGCCTGGAGCCGGTCCTTCAAACCCTTGATCTCCGCGTAGGCTCCCTGGAGTGACTCTTCCGCCTTCTTGCGTTCCTCGACCTCCTGGGTGAGATTCAGGTTGGCCCGGGTCAATTCGCCGGTGCGCTCGGCCACGGTCCGCTCCAGGTCGTCGTGCGCCCGCTGCAGGTCCGCCTCCAGCTCAAGGCGCCGGTCATTGAGGTCCTTCACCTCCAGGAGCATCTTGATGCGGGCCAGCACCTCGGCCGAGTCGAACGGCTTGGAGATGAAATCCTCCGCGCCGGCCTCGATCCCCCGGATGCGGTTGTCCATGTCCGAGTAGGAGGTGATCATCACCACCGGGATGTTGCGGGAGAGTTCGTCGGACTTGATCCGCCGGCAGACCTCGAAGCCGTCCATGCCGGGCATGGAGACATCCAGAAGGCAGATGTCGATCGGTTCCGAGCCGATTCGTTCCAGCGCCAGCGGGCCGCTGGTCGCCGTCACCACCTCGTAGCCCCGGGGCGAGAGCATCGCCTCCAGAAGGCTCAGGTTGAGGGGACCGTCGTCCACGCAGAGGATGCGCGCCTTGGTTTTCTTCATGGTTTTTTCTCCTCCAGCCACCTTTGGACCAGGACGGGAAGCTCGCGGGTGCTGATCGGCTTCGAGAGGTAGCCGTCGAACCCCGCCGCCAGGAACTTCTGCTCGTCCCCCTGCATGGCGAAGGAGGTGAGGGCGATGATCTTCAGGCCGCTGGTCGCCGGGTCCCCCTTCAGGATGCAGCCGGCGGACATGCCGTCCGTTCCGGGCATCTGGATGTCCATGAGGATCAGGTCCGGCATCAGTTGCCGCGCCAGGGCCACCCCTTCCTCCCCGTCCTTGGCCACCGAGACCTCGTGCCCGTGAAAGCTCAGGATGTCCCGGAATAGGCTGCGGTTGTTCTCGTTGTCTTCCACGATCAGTATCTTGTGTGGCATGGTGATTACTCCTTTATTCAGGCCTGCGGCCCGACGACGCTTTCCACCAGGCTCAGGAACTCGTGGGTGGACAGGCTCCCCTTCCCCTCGATGCGCCAGACCTTGCCCGCCAGCCGGTTCCGGTCGGCGGCCGAGAGGTCCATCGAGGTCAGCACCAGGATGGGTATATCGGCACTGGGGTTGTCCTGGCGCAGCCGGTCGGCGACGTCGAAGCCGTTCAGTCCTGGCATGACCAGGTCGAGTACGATCAGGTCCGGCGCATTGAGCTGGGCCATCTCGACCCCGTCCAGGCCGTTACTTGCCCGCAGCGCCCGGTACCCCCTGCGCTGCAGGGCGCCACCCAGCGTGGCCAGGGTGAGCGGGTCGTCCTCGATCACCAGCACCGTGTTGCCGGTGCCGGGGGTGACTTCCGGCCGAAGTGCCGCAGGCTCCCTGGCTGCTGCCTGGCTGATGGGGAGCGTGAAGCAGAACCTGCTCCCCGCGCCGAACTCGCTTTTCACCCAGATCCTGCCGCCGTGCATTTCCACCAGCTGTCGGGTGAGAGCGAGGCCGAGGCCGGTGCCCTCGAAACCCTTGGTGTACACCGACTCCAGCTGGGTGAAAGCCTGGAACAACTTCGGGATGTCCTCCTCGCGGATCCCGATGCCGGAGTCCGCCACGATGATCTCGATGCACTCCCCGTCCCGCCGCGCGGAGAGCTGCACAGTACCCCCGGCCGGGGTGAACTTCACCGCGTTGGAAAGGAGGTTGAAGAGGATCTGCTTCAGCTTCCTCTGGTCCGCCATGATGAGCAGCTCGGCCTCTGGCGCGAGATCCAGATGAATCTCCAGGCCGCCCTTGAGCGCCCTCTCCTTGAGGATGTTCAGGGAGGCGTCCAGGGTCTCCCGCAGCGGGAAGGTGTTCAGGTCGAGCCCCATCTTGCCCGACTCCACCTTGGAAAGGTCGAGGATGTCGTTGATGAGAGAGAGCAGGTGTCTGCCGCTCGTGATGATGTTGCTCACGTACTGCTGCTGCTTGGGATTGATCGGGCCGAACAGCTGGTCCTGCAGCACCTCGGAGAAGCCGATCACCGAGTTGAGGGGGGTGCGCAGCTCGTGGCTCATGTTGGCCAGGAAGTCGCTCTTGGTGAGGCTGGTCTTCTCCGCCACGGCCTTGGCAAGTTCCAGCTCGACGTTCTTCTCCTGGAGAACCTGGTCCAGCCGCTTTCTTTCGGTGACGTCGCGCGCGGCGGCGAACACCCCCTGCAGCTTGCGGTCCCGGTCGTAGAAGGTGGTCGCGTTGCAGGAGACCACCGTCTCCACACCGTCCCGGGCGCGCGCGGTGAGTTCGTAGTCGTTGAGCTTTTTCTCGCCCAGCACCAGCTTGATGGCCGACTCGGCCCGCTCCTGGTCGGTGAAGTAGTTCCTGAAGGGGGCGCCGATCAGCTCGTCGCGGGTGCAGCCGGTGAGCACCTCCATCTGCTTGTTGACGTCGGTGATGATGCCGGAGGGGTCGCTTGTCATGCTGGCGTCGATGTTGGCCTCGAACAGTGAGCGGGTGTAGAACTGGTGGTCGCGCAGCCGCTGGCTCAGTTGGGCCTGCTCGGCCTCGATCTGTTTTCGCGCCGTGTTGTCGGTGCCGATCAAAAGGTAGCCGATGATGGCGCCGCCCTCGTCGCGCAGCGCCGTAACGGAGACCACGGCCGGGAAGCGGCTGCCGTCCTTTCTGATGTAGGTGAGCTCGTAGATGTCCTCGATGCCGCGCGAGGCCTTGAAGATGAGCGCCTCGAAGCCCGGAGCGATCTCGGTGCCCAGTTCGACGCTGAGCGCCTTAGCGCGCGCGATGACTTCTTGGGGGTCCGAGATGTCGGCCGGGGTGATGGTGTTCATGACCTCGGCGGCCGTGTAGCCGAGCATCCGCTCCGCGCCGACGTTGAAGATCTGGATGACCCCCCGGGCGTCGGTGGCGATGCTGGAGAAGTTGGCGGAGTTGAAGATGGCGTTTTGCAGCGCCCCCGCCTTCAAGAGCGCCTCCTCGGCGAGTTTACGCGCGGTGTTGTCGGTGCCGATCAAGAGGTAGCCAATGATGGCGTCGCCCGGGTCGCGCAGCGCGGTGACCGAAACCACCGCCGGGAAACGGCTGCCGTCCTTTCTGATGTAGGTGAGCTCGTAAATGTCCTCGATGCCGCGCGAGGCCTTAAATACCAGGGCCTCGAAACCCGGGGTGATCGGAGTGTCCAGCTCGACGCTGAGCGCCTTGGCGCGCGCGACGACTTCCTGGGGGTCCGAGATGTCTGCCGGGGTGATGGTGTTCATTACCTCGGCAGCCGTGTAGCCGAGCATCCGCTCCGCGCCGACGTTGAAGATCTGGATGACCCCACCGGCGTCGGTGGCGATGCTGGAGAAGTTGGCGGAGTTGAAGATGGCGTTTTGCAGCGCCCCCGCCTTCAGGAGCGCCTCCTCGGCCTCGCGGCGCGCGGTGATGTCTTCCATCGCCAAGAGGATGATGTGCGTGCCGATGTTCTCGCGCAGGATCTCCCGGGCGTTCAAGAGGATCACCTTGCGGCCGATGTCGAGGAACACGTGGTCGACCTCGTAGCCGTTGAACACGCTTTCGTTGGGAAGGATGTCCTCGAAGAGCACCCGCAGCTTGGGGATGTCCCACTGGCGGTTGCCCAGGTCGTAGATGAAATTGCCGATGGTCTCCTCGGGGGTGACCTGGAAGGTCTCGTAGAAGCTGTGGTTGGCCGTGAGTATCTTCAGTTCGGGGCTCAGGACCACCAGCGGCTTGCGCACCGTTTCCACGATGCTCTCGGAATATTCCCGCGCTTCCTGGATTTCGGTACCGAGCTTTTTGGCAACCGTACCGTCGACGATGGAGCAGAGGATGCAGTCGTCCTTGTCGTCGTCGCCGGCCGCCACCCGGACGCTCTGCAGCTGGCCATAGATGGCCGTGCAGTCTTTCCCCTTCAGCCTGACCTCGCATTTCTGCATATCTTCGCCCGAGAGTACGTCAGACAGGTGCTGGTTGAAGAGCGCCCGGTCCGCGGGGTCGGCGATGAAACTGTCGAAGCGCTTTTCTATGAGCGCCTGCCGGTTTTTACCCAAAAGCAGCGCGCCGGTGAGGTTCACTTCCCGGATCAGACCGCTTGGGGCGAAGGTGAAATAGCCGACCGGCGCAAAGTCGTAGAGCTCGGCAAACCTGTTGCGGGAAATCTCCAGCTCCCCCTGGGTGCGCAGCAGTTCCTCGTTTTGCAGTTCCAGCTCGATCTGCTGCCCTTCCAACTGTTCCTGGGCCCGGCTCAGCTCGTCGTTTTGCAGCTCCAGCTCGATCTGCTGGGCTTCAAGCTGCTCCTGGACCCGGTGCAGCTCGTCGTTTTGCTGCTCCTGCTCCAGCCGCTGGGCCTCGAGCAGGTCCTGGGTGCGCAGCAGCTCGGTGTTCTGCATCTCCAGCTCGATCTGGTGCAGCTCCACTTCATGGGCCGACCCTGAGCCGGTTGCCGGAAAGGGGAGGGCCGCCGAACGTTCAGCCAGCCGTTTTTCCGCATGGAGTCGCAGCTTGGCGGCTGCCGTGTTTGTCTCTTTATCTATTCCCATCACTAACCCTCTTTGGCCATTATCATTCGCCGTGCCCGTCAAGCTGCTGAAAAGTATCTTTCTCATTCCTCAGGCTATACCTCAATTTCCGCAAAGTATACCTCAATATGTTGAGGTTCCGTCAAATACTGAGGGATGCAAAAACATCCAATAGCCGTCGGCAATTATTACCTGTCAGCCCAATGCCCTGTTATCAAAGGATGAAACATCAATTTCATTTTTAATAGGCGTCGTTGGCTGGCTAATTGCTCTTGCCTCTTCCCTGACTTATGCAACATCGCTACCAACAGTATCTGTTGATCCTTGGGATGTTTTAAATATTGGAAAAGGGTGGCAATGGTTCATTTATTTCATTGGCAGTGAGCCCCTGTAAGGCTTGTGGCGGGCAGGTCAAGGGAGCAATCGGGCCCGCTTTCAGTCTGTCACTAAATCGGATTCACGGATGTAAAAGGCTCTAAGGAGGGCAGCGCTATGCACAAAAGTAAATGGTATTCAAAAACGTGGTTCCTGGCATTACTTCTCGTCACTTTTGTGGCCGGGTGCGGTGATAATAACGGGGCGAGTCGGAACTCGGGAAAGAGCGTTACCGCATTTTCACTGGCCGG
>Ga0316217_10000462_pt1 | contig 58129 bp, 134 predicted proteins | sample 1anoAmetaG_FD_203633 | JGI IMG/M metagenome (GOLD analysis project Ga0316217, IMG submission 203633) | Freshwater microbial communities from Trout Bog Lake, Wisconsin, USA - 1anoA | ecosystem: Environmental > Aquatic > Freshwater > Lake > Hypolimnion/Profundal zone | place: USA: Wisconsin...
AAAAAAATATTCATCATGTTCTTTAAATAAAGAGGGGTCTGAAGACCATGATTTGCCATGAAGAATATTGTCTTTATACGTATGTATTTTGTCTATGTTTTTATCTTCATCATAAGTAAACGCTTCACCTTGTATCATATTTTTTTTGTCAATATAATAATAACCCCAGGCATCTTTTATTTTAGTTAATTTTTTATTGTTTTTCATTTTGCCCGAATCTTTCATTAACAATAATTGATTTGTAATATTCAGAAGATTTAAATTCCTGTTCTGTTTCAAAAATTTCGTCATATAAAAAATAAAAATTTTCATCTACATTTGAATCAGTATTAAATTCAGTATATTTATGTGCCACGCCCTTTTCCCTATGTCTTTTATTGTTTAAAATTCTCCATTCCTCTAAGTAAGAAAGCATAGTATAATTATAAAATTTACTTTCTACAAATGAACATGATACAAAATATTTTTTTTATCTTCTTCTATCTCATAAATGATTGAAACATTACGTGTTATGTTGTGTTTAAATTCTTTTTCTTCTTCCTGTTTTATTTTTTTATTTTTTGAAATAATTTTATGTTTTATCTCAAAATCATTTATCATTTTTGATATTTGTTTTTCATAACTAAAAACTACAATATTTTTATTCATATGTTATAAATTTTGCTCAAGTCTTTCATTAACAATATATTTTTTAAGTGCAATTTCAAATTTTTCTTTTGAAAGATAAAATTTTCCATTCACAAAAAAAATTTTTTCCTGATAATTGCTATTTAAATCTTGAACCCAACATGCAGCATCATTTTCTCTATGAGTAATATTGTTAAATTTCCATATTATCTTATAATAAATTGGCAATAATATATTATGATAAAATGGTAATATTTGTGAAGAATTAAAAGATATTTGTACAGAATATATTTTTTCACGTTCTTTTACCCAATAAATATATTTATCACCAACCTGAACAATTTTATTGTCACAAATTTCGTTTTTTTCTTCAAAGTTTTTCAACATATCTTCTTTAGTCATAAGATAAAATATGGAGAAAATGAACCTTGTGTTGCACCTACAACTGGCAAAAGATTATCAGCTCCTCTCACATCGCACCCTTTAATGTTTGTTAAAGCCTGATACCAGGTGTTTTTATATTTTGCTTCAATTTTGTTCAGCCTTACAAGAATGTGAAATCCACCACGAGTTTTAATGACATGTAAAGCACTTTTGTTAATTTTATCTTCTGAAGCAATTTGGCTTAAAACAGCGTCCAATTCAACACAATCAAAATCAAAATCCATGAAATGTTTTGTTCCAGAAGCTTTTTGAATTTCTGACATAACTTCTGAATGAGGATTGTATCCAGTATATGGTTTTGTAACCAATTCAGCGAACAACTTTAATGATTGTTTTGCAGCCTTTTCCAGGCTACGTGGATTAGGGGAAATATACAATGCAAGCGCTTCTTGTGGTATTGCTATTCCATCAGTCTGATACGAGCCAAAAGGACATTCTAATTGTTTTATTTTGCTATAAAGATAATCTTTTGTTGATGTAAATCTTTTTATTTGACTCTTATCTGATTTTAAACCAGAATCTGAAGAGGTATACTTTTTCCTGGCAAAAAGACAAACATAATACATTTCTCCTTTATTAAGACTTGGAAGCCAATCAATAAATGACTTTAATTTTTGTTCGTCTTGTATAATCTTGTAATTGTTCATGATTTATGAAACGAAAATTTAACAAAAAAGTTTCAAATTATTTAACGTGTCCTTTCATTATGATTTCATAAACCTGGTCAAACTCTTCTTTTGACAGAGATTCTATCCATTGTTCAAACGTTGGATTTGTTTTATAAATCTCCTGTCTTGTCCAGTTATAAAATTTATCATGTATATTATATGATAATTTTGAACGCCTATCATTTTCATCTAAAAAATAGTCATCTGGAAATAAATCATCTTCTGAAAATTCTGTGTTTATCATATGTTAGTTTGTTTTTTTAAAATGTTCTTCAATAAATAATCTATATCTTCTACTTGACTCACACATTTTAAAATTTTCTATTTTTATTTTTATCTTTACTGCTTCTCTAAAAAAGAAATAGAAATCGTTATATGATAAATTATATATTCTTTTAAACTTAATTTTTATCAGATTACTAAAAACAAAACTTGTTTTATTACAATTAAATATGTTTTTTGAAAAATCTATATGATTAAATCTATTATATATAAAATATTTTTTTAAATCTAAATCATCACAAAAAGATAATTCAAAAATATATTTTTTTTCCTTGAAAAAGAAAACATCAAGAGGAAATTTGTCAAAATCTGTTTTCATTTCCAGGTTAGAGACTAAATCTAAAAAAAAATCTTTTTCCTTCATTATTTTGTTATAGACTTAAAATGTTCTTCAATTATATAAATTCCATTTGAGGTGTAAGCAGTAGGGATAAATGATTTGATTTTATGTTTTTTTCCCATTAAATCAAATGCAAAATTTTCTTCTATCATATCTTTTATAAAACACCTAAGATTTTGATAATTCATATCAAATTCATCATAAAAAACGCCCCAAGTTCTATCATAAGAGCGCCAAAACAAAGAATTGTTACCATTTAATTCACAAATTTCAGGCTCATTTTCATTTTGACCAAATCTCAAATGAACAATGAAATTTTTAAAAGAAAACTCATCAGTAAACTGAATTTCAAAAAAATATTTTCCTTCTTTAAAAAAGAATATAGATTTTTCATATTTATCAAAGTCAATTTTTGTTTCCAATCCAGAAATAATCTCTAAAAATGCCTCTTCTTTTGTCATTATGATATTGTCATTTCTTATTTGCTTAACCACACAAATGCAAGTCTTTCTTCTTTTGTTAATTTAAATTCATGTATAAAAATTGACATCGTATTTTCTTCTGAAGCGAAAAGAAACCCATATGTTGTTTCATCTAAAATATTATTTATATATTCTTTCGTTCCCATTCTTGATAAAACAAGAAAGTTTTTCATGTCTTTATTATCTTTAAAGCCAAATAAAAAATAATCCTTATCTTCTTTACATAAAAGAATAGCTCTTTGAAATTTGGGAGCCTTTTTTATATCTAAGGTAGATATAAAATCTATAATTTTTTCTTTCTTTTTATGGTCTATATCTGATATTTTCATTTGAACCTCGATTTAAACCTTTCTTCATCACAAACAGTAATACCGTCAGACCCAACAAATTTCCATCCTTTAGGGGCATATATAAGCGTTTTAACCTCAAGTTTAACACCAGCCTTTGCTCCAGATTCATCTACGCCCGTTTGACCTCCACTTCTTATAAGTTTAATCTTATTTAACAACCCTGGATGATTTAACACATTTTTTAACAATTCGTAAGTAAAATCATCCAATTGTTTTTGAGTTAATTTTGAACCAGATTTGGTTATTGTATACATGCCATTTCCAGCAATGTTTAGTGTCTTAGCCTCAACGCTATTAAGCATTTTGACGATTTTATCAACTCTTTCCTGAGTTACTTCCAGGTTGTTGGCATCAATTGAAATAAGTTTCTTTCCTTGATTTTTAACATAATTTTTTGTTAAAATTTCGCCAGCTGAATCAAATTTTATGGCTATTGCTATTGTAGCATCTGCTGAAGCATTTTTAAATGTCCTTTCCTTATAACCAGAATCAGGAGATTGTTCGAATAATAGACACGTTTTCATGATTCACTTTAAAATATTACTCAATATTTGAAAAAAATTAGGCTCAATACCCAATGTTTCCTTGAATAATAATGCTCCTAAAAACTGCCTTCTTGCCATTTCTTCTATCCAGCATGGCATACTTAAAATATCTCCATTTTTAGCAGTGAAACGAATATGATATTGCTTGATTAGATTATTAACTTTTTCAAACAACTCCCATATTTTATAGTAGTCAATTTCTTTTGTTTCATTTGTTTTTGGGTCAACAAAAATTACAACATTTCTTCCTTGTGTTGCAATACCGTCTATTACATGACAAGAAACTGATTTTCTTATTTCATTAACCTCCCATGATTCATATAATTTTGCATTAATCATAATTATTATACTATTGATTTTTCATGAATAGACACATAGGAATAGTAGTCTGAAATCCTGTTTCTTGTTTCTTCTTTTCCAAGTATGAACATTGTTTCATTCAATCCAGCGCCACTTTTACCTCCACATAAAGCGTTTCTTAAATCAGGCATTATTTTACCTTTTTCTATTTCAGTTGCAGCACAAACAAAATCAATCATCTCAGAAACAGTTTCTTTAGAATCAAAATCACTTTCCTCAGTCAATTCAAGAAATTTATCAGCAAATTTCATGAACATGTATCTGTTTTTAGATTTGATATTTGTATAATCAACGTCTTTGAAGAAATAATCAACTGCTGAATTGAATTCATAAGCAAAAGTAGAGCGTTCAAGTGCTATGTCTGCAATAAGTTTAAGTTTTTCTGAATCATAATCAAATATATTTCCAGTATCAATATAATTGTAAAGATATTGAGTGTGTTTTCTTTTTAAGTGTTCTTTGTTTAAAAATTTAAGCTTATCGCCACTAAAAACTGCGTCAGATTTGTGAATGTCACTTAAATCAAATTGTTCAATTATTTCGTCTAACGTTAATATATCTGTGTTCCCTTTCGGTGTCCATCCCACTAATATCATGGCATTTATAACTGCTTCTTTTAAGTATCCACTTTCTCTAAGACCTATAACAGCAAAAGCATCTCCTTTTTCGTCCACATAAGAGCCAGTAAGAGGAAATATTGGATAAGTGTATTTCTTATGATTACGCTTTGATATTTTCTTTTTCCCATCATCAAGAACAAGTGGAAGGTGAGAAAATTCTGGCAATGGAAAGCCAAGAGCCTCATAAAGCATAATAATTATCGGAGCTGAACTTAGCCATTCATTGCCTTTAATAACATGATTAACACCAGAAAGAATATCATCCAACGTGTTGGCAAGAAAATATGTCGCTCCACCGTTTTCTTTAATTAACACTTTATCATCAACGTTGTTTGAGTTAAATGTTACTTTTCCTCTAACTGTGTCTGTAAAGCTTATTTCTTTGTTTTTTTCAACTTTAAATCTTATTACATAAGGGGTTCCATTAGATAATAAATTATCAACCTCTTCTTTGGAAAGAGTTAATGAATTTTTCATTCTTTCCCTGGTGTAAGCATTGTAAGAAACAGGCTTGTTTGGGTCACTGCCTCTTAGTTTTTCCAAAGATTCCTTATCATCAAATGCATAATAAGCAAAACCTTTTTCAACAAGTTCCAAAGCATATTTTTTATAAATTTCTGACCTTTCTGATTGAACCAAAACTTCGTCATCCCACTTGATTCCAAGCCAGGTTAGCGATTCTTTAATGTAATCAGTTGCGCCAGGTATAGTTCTTGCGGTGTCAGTATCTTCGATTCGGAGCAAGAATTTGCCGTTATTTTTTTTAATTAAAATGTAATTTATGAGGGCGGTTCGAAGTCCTCCAATGTGAAGAAAGCCAGTTACGTTGGCGAAGGACTAAACCTTGTGGTTACGCCTTCGCCAAAATTTGTTTTATTTGTGTTCATAATATATTTTATTTTATAATTTTCCAATCTTTTCAAATACAGAAAAGATAAACATTGAAACAACAGCCAGAATTATTCCAAAGCAGGCTCATACTCTTCTTCAATTGGATAATTTTTAAAACCAATACCACTATCTCCATCATAATATCTTGCACTTGAAGGTCTCTGTTTTAAAGATTTCATTATAGAAACAGACTCATCCAATTCGTGCCCAAATATAATTACAGATTTAATAATTTCTCCAAGATGAGCTAATGTAAGACCTTCTGTTTTTTTGCACCATTCATCAAGATTTATTGATTTCAAATCTTTCTCTTTTAGTTTATGCTTAAAATACATCTCTCTACAGTCATAATTAGGTGGTTTAACCTCTATTCTTCTATCAAATCTATTAGGTCTATTTAGTATTCTGTCATTTAATTTTTCTGGATAGTTTGTGGTAGCAACATATACTACATTTTCTAATTGCTCAATACCATCAAGAATGTTTATGATTTTTGTTTCTGCTGATGATGATTCAACAAGACCATCAATATCTTCAATGACTGTTATAATTGGTCTATTAGGTTCTATTGTTCTGTATATTTGTGGCATAAATTCTTGGTATATTTCAAGGTCACTGTCAGTTGTCAATATAAACACAACTCCGTTCATTGTATCAATCAAATGTTTACATACAAGATTTATGATAGATGTTTTTCCTCCGCCAGGAACACCATATAACAATATACCTCTTTTAAACGTGAAGCCATAGTCTTTAAATATTTGTTTCTTTGTCCAGAAACTTTTTATTGATTCAAGAACCTCTTCAGATTCTGGCATTGGTAGTTCAATGAGTTCATCAAGCTTTAAATCTTTTTTAAACACATAATATCCAAATGAACTTGAAGTTCTCAAATTATAAATTCCAGCTTCAATTGAAGCAACTGTTTTGGCGTTGTCAGCTGGAATATATGTAGATGTTCCACGCTTAAGCCATTGAGAATAATCAATTCTATTGTCTGCCATAATTTTTGTTTAAGTGAATTGTAAAAATAAGATTTAATTTTAGAACAAACAATAAATCTGGAAAATAATTTTTTTATTACTATTTAAATGAAATACGGAAATACAAATGAATGACAAAAAGTTAAACAAGAGCAAAGCCATCAGTCTTAGACTACATGATATTGTATATGATAAGTTGGTCAAAATGGCTGTTAAAAAGACCCAGGCGAACCAGAAACTTACCACTGTGTCAGAAATAATTCGTGAAATAATTGATGAGAAATTAAGCAAATGACAGGTATTTATAAAATAGTTAACAAAATTAATGGTAAAATGTATGTAGGTTCTGCGTCTAATTTTCATGATAGATGGATTAAGCACACAAATTTGTTAAATAAAAACAAGCACCATTCAATTAAGTTGCAAAGAGCTTGGAACAAATATGGTTTTGATAATTTTAATTTTGAAATAATTGAAATATGTGAATTATTTAAAGACATATTGATTGAACGAGAACAACATTATATTGATTTATATGATAGTTTTAATAATGGTTACAATTGTTTACCAAAGGCTGGGAGTAAGATTGGATTTAAAATAACTTCTGAAACAAAAGAAAAATTAAGACAAATTAATCTTGGTAAAAAATATTCTGATGAAACAAATAAAAAGAAAGGTTTTGTTGGAAGAAAAAACTGTAAACATAATCCAACTCCAATTATTCAATATGATTTACAAGGCAATTTTATAAAAGAATGGCAAGATTTATTTTCTCTAAGAGAGCTTGGGTATAGAGCAAGTGACATAACCGCTGTTTGTAGAGGAAATAGAAAAACTTGTGTTGGATATAAATGGAAATTTAAAATTTAGTTTAAAATAAAGGTAATTTTATTGTTCACAAGTTTAACAATTCCATCTTTTAATTGTATCTTGCATTTGCCTTTGTGTTCCATTATTTCATTTAATTCATAGCTTTCCACTGGAACACATAAGTGACAACTGTTTTCATCGTGTCGCATATCTTTTGAATATCCAACTTGACTCGGAAATGCTATTATTTTCCTAAAGTTTGGTTTAATGGAATTTATAGTGTGAAGGTCTACATCTTTACCAGCAATCATTACCTCTCCATAGTAATCAAACACATCTTCCAGGTCAATATATGAATCTCCAAGCTGTATGTCATCATCTGATACAACATATGGAAGAACTGGACGTAATTCTGATGCTGTATAATATTGTTGATTTCCAAGAACAAATGAATCTTTTCCAGCAACACTTTTTATTTTTCCGAGAGCCCTATCTGTTGTTCTATTTGCAGAATAACATATATATTCAACATAAACATCATTTATTAATTGTTCTGGCTTGTATGATACCAGTATTAGTTCGCAGTCTTTAGTTTCTATTGTCTCCATTTTTCTTTTTTATATCATCCCAATATTGCTCTCCATAAGAACAATATATTTCAGAACCTTTTTCAATATCCATGCTGGCAACAAGATATATTTTTGTAGAATCATCCCAATCTGAACATATCTCAGAATTATTGAACTTATCTTTTATCTTTACAATCCCATTAACATCATTGGCATATTTCGCTTCAGAATGATGTGGATAGCAATCAAGACATAAATCGTTTTCAAGCTCAACAAACCACCCATCTGATTCTGGTCGGTTATCAGCGTCAGATGCTGGAATTATTTCTCCTTCAAAATAGCCTATAATAGTATTTTTCTTTATGTTAACTTTTGTATACAACCCTTTTCCTGCCCCAGGTATTTGTGATTTTTTTATTTCTAAATTTGATTTTCTAATCATTTTTTAATGTTATTTTTAATTTAACAAATATTCAAAATCTTTCTCAAAATCTATATCATCAATTCCTGTTTTTGAAATTGTCGTACAGAAATGTTCTTTAAACATAGAAATTATTTTTAATTTATTTTTTTTTAATTTTTCTAAAGCTTTACTATCTTTATAAAGTAAATCGCTTTCAGAAAGACCTGTTTTAAATTTATCATAAACAAGATGGCAAGCACAAGATGCAATAATGTTCAAATTTTGAAAACTTATATCTTTACCCTCTGAAAATCTTGTTCTTACTTGAAAAATTTTTGCCTCTTCTTCTGATGGAAACCAAACCTGAAATAAGCACTTTCCATCTTTTACCACATAAAAAATATTTGTGTTCTCAGAAATAGTTCTTGTTTCAGCTCTTTATATGAATTTTTTAAACTTCTCTTCTGTCATTTTATCTTTAATTTCAATATTGATTTTTCATCAACGATATATGAATAAACATTAACATCAGTATTTTCATCTTGATACTCATATATCCGCTTAACTTCAGCATATGAAACCGCTTTTTCTAAAGCCAAATTATAAACTTCTGTTAGAGCGTTTAAAATACCTTCTTCATCTTGTTCTGGAGATATAGCATGCTTTCTGTGTTCCCACAATATTTCTTCTAATTCTTCTAATTTTTTGTTCATTTTATGATTCCTTTTTTGATTGAATTATGAATATATTTTGAATGTTCCATTCTTACTATATTGTCGCTTATTGTAATTCTTTTTTCTGTTCCATTTTTTAATATAATTATTTCTTCCATTTTGTCTGGAATATAACCTATAGTCATATGTAATCCAAAATAACTTTTTCCTAAACCTAATTCTGCTCTGAAACTGTTTAATTCTTTTCTGCTTTCTTCTGTAACATTAAGCCACCAATATTCAGCAGAAGTTTTTGGACTCACATCAAGGTCTATTTCAATTTGCTTTCCATTCCATTTGTTTTTAACTTCATTCCATATAGTATTAATTTGTTCATTTGTTTTATATCCACAACTTAAATCTTTTAACGAATCTGAAACTACTGTTATATGAGCTCCGCGAAGTGGTCTGTTTAAAATTATGCTGTATCTTTTTTTAATAAACCACGCATAATACTCACAAATATCTCCATCAAATTCTATAAGAACTGTTTTTTTCCATGAAGACTGAAATGAGTGCTTTTTTGTTTTATCAATTGGGTCGAAAACAAAATTTCCCGTAGCTTTAACTGTAAACATTGTATTATCAGATTTCTTATATTAGAACGTAAATTTACAATACATGAAGTCTGTTTATCCAAAAACAAACTGTAATTCTGTCTTTTTTTTTGCAAGTAACCATACAAATCTCCAGGAACATAATTAAATTCATATTCATTATAGCTATTTCCAGCCAGAAAACGAGCAGATTTTTCAACTGTGTCATGTTGCAAATCTGGCATTTTAACTTCATCTGGATTTACGAAATCAGCTATGGATAGTGCGTATTCTGTTTTCACATTACTTTGTTTCGTAAACTGTTATTGTTTTTTCTTTTGGAAACACTTCTTCAAGCTCAAATCCATAAAAATCTGTTCCATCATAAGATGAATAATAACCATCCAGGCTTATATAAACATCGTGGTCAACAAAATATTTTACAACATTCCAATCTTCTCCTCTTCCTTCTCCTCCTCTTCGATTAACTGTTTTTATAGTTCCAAAAGGTTTGTGGTCAAAATCATCATAAGCAAAATCGCTTTTTGTAATATTAAGTTCTTTAAACATATCTGTAATTTCTTTAAAATTCATAGTTTTAATTTTTTTATTGTTTTGTTAAATAAACTGTTACTGTTTTTTGTTCTGGGAAAACTTGCTCTACTTTTTGATTCCAAAATGTTCCACTATAAGATTCATGATAACCAGTTAGTCTTACATAAACATCAGATTCTGGGAAATATAAAACCTTTTCTAAACCTTCGCTTCCATCGTCATAACTGCTGTTTTCCTGAACAACTTCAAATGGTGGAAAATTTTTTGATAAAGGATAACCTTCAGCAACATGTTCTACGCTTGATTCAATTATTAATTGTTTTAATTTTTCAAAGTTCATAATTGTTTGTTTTTATTGTTAATGAATTGTTTATTTTTTCTATGAAATTGTATTTTGGTTTATGTAGTTCTTGATAGTTTTCTAAAATAAAAATTGCTTCCCAAATCGGAGCATGGCTTATAATAAATTTCTTTAACATTTTTGAAAAAGCTATTCTATAATCAAGTTTTCTATATCTTTCATAAGACATAGCCATAACTTCCTCTCTAACCAGTTCTAATTTATCTTCATGAGAAAGAAGATTGAATTTATTTTCATCAACATCAACTTCTGCTCCATCTTTTAAAATTTTCGTATAAACTGGAACTGGATTTAATATTGTGTGAAGATAGTCATGATTAAATTCTTTTGGTAAAGCATTGTCAAAAAAATCTTCTGCCGACATTTCAAGGTCGCTTCTATGGTTAATTCCATGTAACCCATTCCAATAATAATATAAATTAAAGAACAATTCTTTGTTTAATACACACCCTTTATTTTTAAGAAAAACAATATCAAAAACATGTTTTTCCCATTTTATATCCCAAAAAATATGACTCATTTTTAATGTATATAAATCATTTGGGAGCATTATATTATATGGATAATCATTAAATACTGGATTTAAATGATATTCAACTCTAAATTCTGATGGTGTCCAACCTGGTTTTGATTTAACAATATAATCATAATCTTTCGGTTCTCTTGGAAAATCCGAAAAAAAATGTTTAATTGCTCTTGAACCAATCAGAATTTCTTTTTCTACCATTTTATTTTAATTATAAAACGAAAATTTTAAAAAAAAGTTTCTAAATTTCTTTTAAATTGTTCAGATAAGTTTCAATTCCATTGTCCCCTGAAACAAACCATTCTAATTCTTTAGCTCTTTTTGCGGTTTTTCTAAGTGTTTCTACCAATTCAATAACCTCTTTTTTAATAGCTGCTCTTTGTTCTGGTGTTGCGCCTTCCAGGATGTCTATTGTTAGCAAAGGTCTATTTCCAGTTATACTTTCTGGTTGTAACCAATCATACTCTTCATATGTCCAATCTGTTTTTATATATTTTTCATCTATATTTTCAGCTAATTGCTCAAGACGAAAATACTCATAATTTAAATCGCCACCACTCATTTTATAAAATTTATCTGTTAAACCAAATTATTTTACTGAATTCTTTTCTTATATTTCCATTTTTTACATCGCTTGGATATATTTCGATATTAGTCATCATGTCTTTTTCAACAAATTTTTCAATATAATGACCATAACCATCATAATCAATAAATTCACCTTCTTTTACACAATAAATAAAAGTATCTAAAGGCATTACATTTCCATAATCAGGAATGTTTTCATAGGTTGGCTCCATAATCATTCTTTTCCTGGCATAAAGTCTACTTTGTTCAGAAATCTCTGATTTACGGTATTCGTTATATTTATCAAATGGTTTTGAAAAATCCCATAATTTATCCTTTTTTTCAAGAATATCATCTAATTCATCAATTCTCTTTTCTATGTAATCCAACTCTTCTTGCGTGTTCATTTTTTTTATTTATTATTAATAACGCAAAATTATAAAAAATGTTTTAATTAAAATATACAAGACGACAAGGAATAGAAAGGTCTTCTGACAATGCATAAATTGCACAAACTCTGTGGTAGCCATCTGCAATAACAAGTTTGCCTTTTATTACAACCAATAAAACAGGAGACATTTTTTCTCCTTTCTTTACCTTATTTATATTAGATTTTACGTGAATGTTTTCTTTAGTAAGTAAAGGAAGTTCGCTTGCTCTCAAAACGTCTTTAGCTTTTTTTGTAATAGTTTTAGCCTTCTTCAATTCTGAAACTAAAAATTTGGCTATATCTGGAGCACATATAAGTTCAAAATAGTCTTGTGCAGCAGGAAAATCTTTTAATTCAGGTTCATCAAGCCAAATTTCTTTGTTCATTTTTTTAATTTCTTTTTTGCCTTTTAATTTTTTGTCTTTCATTTTATTTTTTACAATAAATATGCAATAAATTAAGGTAGTTATATATCTATTTATACTAATTATTAATTAAAAGTTGATAATCGAAATATAAATCTTTAAAATAATCTTCAATTGTAGAACTGCATTTAACTATATCCGAAAGAGATATGATATAAAACTCTTTACTCCTTTCTTTTATAATAAATTCTGAAAACGTCATTTTGTTGTATTGTTAAAAATTTTTTGATTATATTCATATTGAACCATCCTTGATTTTGCATCTGTTAAAATTTCCTCTGAGAACCTTTCAGGGTTATCAACCACATGTTTTGCTGAAAAATATTCTTCAACGGTTACTGGAATATATTTTTCCTTTTTAGTTTTATCATTCTTTTCAAGCATTTCTGCATATGAACGTCCCAATTCAAAAGCTTGCTTTGCTATTTTATACACCATCTCATAATCACCATTTTCTTTAAATTTAAAATATTTTTCTTTTTCAAATGGTGTAAGACCATTATCCCAAAGAACCTCTTCACATAGTAAAGCTACATATTCACCTTCATTTGGTAGACCACCATATAATCCACCCATTATCCTCCTACCATTTTCATCAATCTCAACCTCACATTCTTCAACATATTTAAGTTTATCATTCATGGTTAAAGATTTTTAGATATAAATCAGTGTTTATTACAGCATCAACGAATTGCTCTTTGGTTAACAATTCTCCGTCCTCATTTAAGCTGTCATCTGGCGGTAATGTTATTTCTGTTCCGTTGGTCTTATATAGGTCAAGAAAACGATTATAAGCCTCATCTACACTTATAATATCAGTTTCTGATACTATTGTTGTATCAATGAATTTTGTATTGCCATAGCAGTTAAAATATGTTGGGTCAGCTTTATCGTCAACATCATTATTAGAAATTGGCTCTTCATAAATAACAACTTTACCATCTTCAGTGAAAGATTTTATAACAAAGATTACGTTATATAGACCACCATGCATGAAAACTCTATTGCCTATGGTTAATTCATTGTCATCTTTTACTACAGCCTCTGAAAATGAAGCTCTTATTTCATTTACAAAATCTGAATTTTTTGGTAATAAAAATTCTTCCTCTGTTGTATTATTAAAAATTTCCAATATCTTTCCATTTCTATCAATAAGATACTGGAAATCACCTACAGTTAACTTATATCTAACTGTTCTCATTGGAACAGTTTGTAAACCATTAACTATCGGATATTCTTCTGGTTTCTTGGCATCAGATTTATAACCCATATTATAATAATCAATTGAGTCTGATGACTCAATAACAACACCACAAGGGTCTAATAGTTCTATTTTAATTTTTCTATTTTTCATTTGTTCTATTTAAAACGGACCATCAATAAATCTAACGTCTTTTGGGTCATATATTCCATAACACAAACCGTAATCACCTCTTTCTGTCGAAAAATCGGTATGAAACGTTCCAAAATATTTAAAAGAATTAAAACCAAGTGACTTAATAAACTTTTGATAATATTGATTTAAGTCCCAGCTATACAATTCACTTATCTCACCGAAAAATTCTCCATATTGAACACCATCATACATATCGTTAAAATCAATGTCAATCTTTTTATTAAACATTTGATTGAATTTTAAAAGTAATTGACCAGCTTCTTCATTGGTTATTGTTTGATTCATATCCAGAACAGGATTTTTTAGTTTTATTCCAAACTTGCAAACATATTTACCAAGTTGAGATGATGTGTTAGATGTTTCTGAGAAGTAAATTGCGTTACCAAATAAGGCAACATCTTTGCTTTCAGTTAAGCTAAAATTATTGTTAACCATGTGTTTATAATCATTTGAACGATGATAACAAACGACTTCGTTATTTGATTGTAGTGTTTCTCTTATTAATTTTCTTAGTTTTTTAATATCCATGTAAATAAATAGTCGTATTTTAGTTCTTATCTAATAATAAAGCATCTGCTTTAATCACTTCAAAATATTTTGTTGGTATTTTTATATAAATACCCTGACCTTGGCATAAGGTAAATGTTCCATCTTCATTAAAACCAGTATCTGAGTCATCTATATCCACTTCTATTTCTGTTCCAGCTTTGAATGTAGAATAGTAACCTTTTATATCTTTAAGTAATTTTATTTTATCACGCATATTTTAATCTTTAAATGTTGCACCATCAAAGCCAGCAATATATAAACATCTCATAGTTTCGGCTTCAGCTTGTTCAAATGTATAGCCCTTGAGCACTCTTTTATTAATCATTTGTTTCCTTATCTCGGCTCTTTTATTGATTTCTAATTTGAAATCTTCTACAGGCAAACAATATCTGTTTGCCATTGCTTCAATCAATGATATATTTTTGCAATTCTTTTTCCATATCTTAAATTATAAAGGCTCTTATTTGGTTGCTGTATATATCCCAAGGAAGCTGATGATAAATAAATATTTTCTTACCTTGGTTTTCATTGATTAAATCATATAAGGTAGTTTTGTCATCATATCTTACAGTATAAACAAATTTTGAATTGGGAAAATTATCACCTTCCGTATCTGGGATTAATTTTTTTGTTTCTACATTGATTAAGAAATTTGGACTGTCAACGAATTCTATTACTGTTTCCATATTTAGTTATTGTTTTGTTCTCTTCTTTTTATTTCAATTTTTATTTCATCATAAACTTCCTTCAATCTGTTTTGCCCACCATTACCATAGTTGAACCATCCAATCATTGACCAAAGTTCTTTTCTCCAGTCTATGTTTGGAATTTTATCTTCATCTTTTACAAAATCATCAAATGTTAAAGATAAATAAATACACTTATCATTGCTTGTATTACAATAAGCTAAAAGAATTTTAAGTTTCCAATCATCAACATGTTTGATTACCATATTCTCAATTTTATTTCATCATAATCAGTGTTATAATATTCTTTGTTTATTCTTTTGTGCTCTTGGAGTTCTTGATACAACAATATTTCAATTAAACCAATTAATGAACAATCACCTTTGTCCCAAGAATTATATAATTGTTTTATTTCTGCGTTAGATAAATCAAGCAAGGATTCAACAACAAGCTTCTTCTCGCTATCATCAATTTTTAAATTAGTCATGCTTTTATTTATTAGCTTTATTTATAAATCCATCATCACCAAATACAAATTTAAGATGATAATACCACACAGAAATTAACACAAATATAATTAAAAATCCCATGTTGTAAATTATCCTCTGCTTTCTGGTTTTATTCTTACTTGTGATTCAACTGGTTTAACCTTAACCAACACATCCAAGGCATCATTAAAACCAATGTCAATCTCGTCTGCTATATCTGCATTCATCTCTCTCAGCACCAGTTTCAACTTAATCAATTCGTCATCACTGAACTGGCTTGAATGTTTTGAACTTAACTTATTACAAAATGTGCCAAGTGGCATATTTATTTTATTCGCCAGTAGACCTTTATTCAATTTCCATTTGTTAATTACTTTCTCCATGCACATATTTTCAGCAAATATACACAATTACTTTGGAATAATCAATATTTTAAAACTAAATCTTTATAACTAATTTGTGTGGCTATGTTGTCCAACAACAAATTAAAGCGATTTGCCTCTGTTTCAAGACGAGTATTATACCTAAACACAAACTCATTGATATATTTTTGCAAATGTTTTGGACTTACCTTATGATAAACACCATTCAAACCTCTCTTTAACTGTGACCAAAATCCCTCAAGTGTATTGGTGTGAACATCGCCATCCACATATTGACCTGTGTTATGTTTAACAATTCCATGTTTAAATGATTTAGATAGGTCTTTATAGCCTTTCCATTCATCAGTATGAACTTGACTACCATCTTCAAGATGCTTGCCTATAAACGCCTTTAAATGCTTTCCTGTGGTGTTCTTAACCACCTCGGCTCTTAGTTCACCATCACGTTGTAATATACCAGCCACAGCAGTCTTCGTTTTAAGGCTACGACCTTGGGTTCCAAACGTTCTTTTATTCATATGTTTATTCTTCTCTTTGCCGCCAATATATGTTTCATCAGTCTCACATGTGCCAGACAGCTTATCCTTACCAGTAGTTAATCCAAAGCCAGTTCTAATTCTATGTAGCATAAACCAAGCTGTTTTCTGGGTAACACCTATATCCTTATGTAATTGCAATGAAGATATGCCTTTTTTATGTGAGGTCATTAAATAGATGGCAGCAAACCATTTTTGTAAACCGATTTTGGTATCTTCAAAAATAGTTCCTACCTTTACACTAAATATTCGTTCACATTTAGCACATTTATACCTATCTTTGCATTTATAAACTTTATCATGACCACAATCAGCATAAGCACAAGTTAGATTGCCTTTCCAGCGAACCTTTTCTAAATAAGCTTTGCAGATTGATTCATTTTTAAAGTAAGATAGTAGACTAATCAAGTTATCGAATTTTTGTAGTGAGACCATGTTGTTGTTTTCTAATAAATATGAAGAATAATTCATTTCAATTAGAAAGCGAACAAAATAGGTTATAAATGACTGATTATCAGATGAATAATTTTTTAACTTGTGTAAATAAAGATATAATTACCTAAATTAATTATTTGTTAACAACCCAAGTTCTACAAGCATTTCTCTTGCTTTTTCCCAATCAATAAAAGGTTTGCTTGAAATACTTTCATCAAACTTCAAAGGCGCTCCCAGGGCTGCATCATCTACATATAAATCAGCATAACATTTCTTACTGGTTGTCCAAAACTTCTGGGTTGGGTTTTCCTGTATTCCGTATAATGTAATTTCATTATCTTCAAACCAATCTGTCGCCATGTCTAATGTTCTTCCTGAGCGCATGGTAAACAAAATCAAAGAATGACCATTAGCAATAAGTTCTTTCAATACAGGAATGGCTCCAATATCTTTGCCAACACGAGGATATTCATGCGTCACAACGCTTCCGTCAAAATCTATGGCTATGTTCATAGATATATCTTTTTTATCTTTCCACACTCCTGACAAATGAGAGTCTGTTCTCTTCTTATTGGTAGCTCACCAATTTTTTGTCCATTTAAATCTGTTTGAAAAACAGCAGATTCATAATGTTTTTCCCACCTGTGTTTGCAAGACCACTTTTCAAGCGTTTTGCTAATAAATTCTGTAAATTTCATATTTTGTTTTTTATTTTTCCATTACAATTGTAAAATATTCACTACTTCCGCCACAAGCACTACAGAAAATTTCTGTCATTGCAGTTACTTTATATCCATCAGCAAAACCTTCTTTTATTTTTTTTGCAACATCATCTCCATTGCATCTAATAATAATTTGTTGACGACTTCTATTTGTAATATATTGATTTAAATCTGCTGATAAAAGCAAAATAAAAAGAAAAAAAAGTATGGCGCTTTTCATATTTTAAGTTTTTGTGATAATATTTTATAACATTCTAATGGATTAGAAAATTTAAGTTGAACATCAAATCCATTCTCAAAAGAAATAAATCCATCTTCAAAAAACTTTAATTCATAACCAGGAAAGTATTCTCCTTTTTTTGTTTTAACGGGTATATCCATTAATGCATATTTTAAATTTGAGAAGTCATTTCTGGGATTTGGAGTTTGTTGCATAACAGAAAACTTCAAATTATTTTTTGCATAATTTTCCCAATCAATAATTTGTTCTGTTGCAAGATTTGCAATAGTTAACATATCATTTGGTGTTAGTCCATTAAAGTAATCTTCATCTGGATTTAATATTTTTTTATTTTCTTCCATTAACAGTATATTAAGAATGTTTGATTTTCAACGAAATTATCAATTATGTTTTTAGTAAATTCTTCTTTATTAAAATACTCTTTACAATGCTTTTGAAGCGTTGTCATATCTGTTACACATGGAGAATCCCACATTCCGTCATCATAAAACTTTTTGTTTGCACCCTTTCTTTGATATCCAACTTCCTCAGCTTTAAAAACCCTTTCTGTTTTTTTTATAAGACCTGGATTAACAAGAGTTAATTCAACTTTTCCTTTACAAAAATCATTGGCGTTATTTAGATTAAAATAATCCCTACCATTTCCTGATGCATGGAAATCATATTTTTCAACCCACCCATGTTCAATAAGTAATGGGAGATGTTTTTCTTTAAATTCTTTATAGACCTCAGAATTAAAAAGCTCTTCTTTTGTGTCAAAATAAAGTTGATGCCAAACTCCATTAATAAACACAAAAGATTCAAATAAAGGATGTTTTTTATTTAGAAAGAAAAATTTTGTATCTTCTCCATGTGAGTAGCCTTTATATTCAAGTTCTTTTTCAATATCATTAAATCCAAGTTTTTTTAACTCACCTTCAATGTCATAGTAAGAGTTCTCTCTTTCAAAAGCAAATTTTCCAAACTTTTCTTCAAGCTCTGGAAATTCTGACATAACATAAAAATCTTCAATTTCTTGAGGGTTTTTATCTCCGAGCATTACAATTTTTTTAACACAAATATCTAGTCCCATAAAAAATAAGGTTTAAATTTAAAAAAATAAGCTTCTTTATCTACGATAAAAACAATAGCAAGGATAAAGAATCCAATCCACGAAAAAACAGATAGAAAAATATATACATATATAAGATAACCAATCAATGGTGAATTTATTTCGTATTTTTCTTCTATTTCATCCACGCCTACCAAAGATGCGTTTGCTCTTAAAAGAGAAAGTAAAACTCCTGATATGTATATTAAAAGATATATCATATTTTATTTTGTGTTCATTTTAAAAAAATCATCCACACTAATTCCTGTTATATTTTCTTTTGAATAAGAAACTTTTTTTGTTTCCATAAACTTTTCAAGCTCTTCATTTATGTTTTGATTATTATTCAAATGAATTTTTTCTTTAGAAATATATTCTTTAAACTCTTTCTGGCAATCTTCACAAACATAACCAATACCTTTAACATATGTATCGCACATGATTCTTTCACAATAAGGTCTACTACAGCTTAATACGCCCATATTATTTTATTTTTTTTTGGATTTAGGAATAAACCAAGAGCCTTTAGGTCTACAACTTGATTCATAAGTTATGAAAAATACGATAAGGTGAATAAAAATACCAGCAATCGGAACAAACCATGTGATAGCTATTGTTGGAAATTCATAATATTTATCTATGTTTATGATTTTTATATATAAAAACCTACAAATAAATATGTGCAATATATATAAAGAACAAATAACAAAAAAAATAATCATAATTTATATTTTTTAAAATTTAAAATTCTTCACCATTTTTCATGTCCATTGACCACTTGGATTTTGGTTCTTTTGCATAATATATTTCTAAAATATTTGCAATAAGCCTAAAATCTGATGGAGACATGAAAGCTTTCATTCCAATTTGAAGCATTGAAGGCATTAGTCCAGCGTCATGAATAACCAAGTCTGCTTGTGGAGCTTTGGAATATTCATTAATTGGTCTTTTTTCTTTGTCTGTTTGATTTATTCCATAAAATTGTCCGTCATACCAACCCTCATTTGTCATATCTGAAATCCAGCTTATATCTGATAAAACTTCATTAATTTTTTCTAAACTTGATTCTTTAAACCAATTTAATATCAATGCATCAGTTTTTTCCCAGGGTTCCTTAGATATTTTATAATCTTTTAAACCAAGTTCTTGCCATATTATTTTTGAATAAATTGTATCCATTTTGTTTATAACGTAAATCTAAAAAAAAAGTTTCAATAAATATTTTATGCCAAAAATAAAGCTGATATAAAACCAATAATAACAGAAGTAAAGCTAATATACATATATATTTTTTTAAGTTTAGTGTTTTCAGGGTCAGATGCTGAAATTATCATAGAAAAAACTGAAATAAACATAAAAACAAAAAAAAATAATACTTGCATAATTTTAAGGTTTAAATGTTTCCTTCAAAATGTTTCCTTTATCAATGCAAATAAATGTAGGAATTCCATCTGTTATTTCAATAATAAAAATGTCTGTATCAAAATTATATCCAGCACTTAATTTGTTTTTTGTAATAATATCAATTCTGCTTTTATTCGTTGGCGGAATAGCAATCATATGGATAAGTTTTCCGTTTTTATCTGTAAAACGAAGATTCCATTTGTTTTTTTCGAAAAAAGCGTTAAACTTTTCTGTTTGTAACATAATAATTATTATAACGTAATTTCAAATAAAAAGTTTAACATTTCACCAATAGTCTTCCCAATAATCTCTTTCCTCTTCATCAGTCATTACATACACAACTCCTTTTCCACCGCATTTGTCGCATTTAATTGTTTCTTTTTCATCACTGTGCTGACTAACTAAAACTATGTAAAATCCTTTTCCTTTACATATAGGACAATTTTCTTCGTTTGGCATAAATTTGTTTTTTTATATCAAAAGATTAAAGTATTAAATTACATTTTGCACAAACTGCTGTTACCCAATTTGTTGAGTTCTCAAATCCACAATGCAAACAAGTCCATGTAGATTGACCTGGATTCATGATTTTTTTTCTATAAATTCTAAATTTTAAGTTTTTCATATGTTTATTATTTTTTAATAAATATCTTCACTATATAAACTTCCTTCGCTTCCGCTTATTTGTATAATTTGATTAGCTAATTTGGCTATTATCCATCCTTCTCTACGGTCAACAAACCGACCTTCAGTGGTAACAAAACCTTGTTCTTTGCTAATTTTGTCTATTTCTTGTCTATTCATAGTCCAAGACAACTTACCATTTATTGCATCAAAGCAATGGTTGTGTCTATGTCCGTAAAATATTTCACCAGTTTCTAATTTAATTGCAGAGCATATTATTTTTTCCATTTTCTTTTATTGTCTTTTAATTTAATAAACGAAAAATTAAGAAAAAAGTTTCAAATTAAAATTGGCATCTAACAATAGAGTCTCCAACTTGCATAGTTTGATACATTCCACCTGTTATGTTTCTGTAAATTAAAGTGTCAGCATGCAATAACCTTAGATTATTGGTATCTGAAGCCACTTTTATGTAATCAACAGTGTTATAACTACCTGAAGAAGTGTTAATGTCTGTAATTATTCCTGGATAAGAAAAAATAGAGCCCTCCATGCAGTATTTGGTTGGATATATGTTCTCTTTTTTGCATGAATACGCAAAAATTATCAATAATATGTAAATTAATTTTTTCATTTTTGCAAATATAGTGTTTTTAAGTCAGAAATCAAAAGGTAAAATCTTTGGAGCTTTTCTAAAAACTATTCTATATGCAGAAGATTTAAACGATTCAAGCAAACGCCTTAAATCTTTTTCATTAGCCCAATCATTTAAGGTAATTACTATTTTGTCTGCTTTAATTTCATTATCATATTCTATAAAACAGTCGTTAATGTAAGAAATTTCAGTTAACAGGGTAGAAATCTGTTCCTTCACCTGTTGAATTGTTGTTGCGCTTATTTGCATCGTCCATATATTATTATTTTAGGTGAAAAATCTTCATTTATTTTATTAAATGAACTGTGATAATAAATAGTTTGGAAAAAATAAAATAAAATAAAATTCTTTTTTAGATTGATATAAGAAACAGTGAAAAAAACTTGCGCTTAAAGTCTCTTGCTTGTTGTGATTCCTTTTTAGATTGATATAAAAATTTTTCTTAGTGTATTTAGCTACAGCATCCTCTTTCTGATTCCATTACAGATTAATATAAGAAAAACTATAATTATTACAGACATTACCTCAAGCCGTTTTGATTCCTTTTCAGATTAATATAAGAAACAATACATGGTTTGTGTGCAGCAGAATTAACCCAGTTGTGATTCCCTTTCAGATTAATATAAGAAACAGTAGCTTTTGTAACTGAATCAAGTCTTGCATCGTTGTGATTCCCTTTCAGATTAATATAAAAACTTTTTTAATAAAAAATGCAAGTATACATTTTGATTCTTTTTCAGATTAATATAAGAAACAGTTACATTCGGTTTTTGGTGTTACTGATTAATGTTGTGATTCCCTTTCAGATTAATATAAGAAACAGTTTCTTTGCTGAATTCTCTTATTTTAACTTCGTTGTGATTCCCTTTCAGATTAATATAAGAAACAGTTGAAACGGTTGTAACAGTATTAGATACTTCGTTGTGATTCCCTTTCAGATTAATATAAGAAACAGTAAGGAATGATTTTTTTCACCAGTTCCTGGAGTTGTGATTCCCTTTCAGATTAATATAAGAAACAGTAAACGTTCCCAAGATAATGAAACAAATTCCGTTGTGATTCCCTTTCAGATTAATATAAGAAACAGTTAATTCAATTATAAATGCTGGACATTTTAAGTTGTGATTCCCTTTCAGATTAATATAAGAAACAGTTTCTTCCGTTGTGCTTACTTCATACCAGTAGTTGTGATTCCCTTTCAGATTAATATAAGAAACAGTGTTATTGTATTTTGTTTTCCACCAATTAAGTTGTGATTCCCTTTCAGATTAATATAAGAAACAGTATGTCGTATTCAGTTACATAAACTCTTTGTGTTGTGATTCCCTTTCAGATTAATATAAGAAACAGTTTATAACAGAAAAAATATGGACTGTTTATTGTTGTGATTCCCTTTCAGATTAATATAAGAAACAGTCAGGTCTGTGATTTGCCAACCATCATTAAGTTGTGATTCCCTTTCAGATTAATATAAGAAACAGTTTATTGCATTTGGAAGCGGAATATTTATGGTTGTGATTCCCTTTCAGATTAATATAAGAAACAGTATACAATGCTGAAACCCTTTACAGCAAAGGGTTCCGTGTTGTTTTTTGTTTTAAAAAATGGGTTCAGCATGTCAAAGAACGGAAGAAAGTTATGAATTTTTTGATTCTAACTTATATTTGTTTTTATTTTCAGTTTTATAAACTGTTCCGAATCCAGAGCCAGTTGATTGTCCTATTCCAATATTATATAATAATTCGGCAACTTTTTTGTTTGAATGAATGCTAATATGACATTGATTGGCTTTATTAATAACATTTTTAACCAGGACAGATTTAACTTTATGAGAGTTATTTGTTGGAATTTTAACATCAAAATCAGAAAGGTCAAGTGAAGCATCAATTTTTTTTAGTTTATTGATTAAATAATTCTTAACTTCCTGTTCAAAACCTTTATCGTGAATGGTTAAAAATGAATAATTTTTTTTATCTGAATTATTTTTTATTATAAAAGGAGAAAGTGTTGCAAAGAAATTCCAACCATCAACAAATTTTTCATTAATGTGGTCAACTCCAGCAAACGTCATTCCGTTTGTTAACATGGGGTTATTTATAATCCCAATTAATAATTTATTTATAAAGTTTGTATCTAAAGACGAGATAGTTATGTAACCTCCATCTTTAAAAGAAAGTGTTTGTTTATCTGGATTTAATTTTCCTCCATATAAATGTGATATACAATAATTGTTTTTTGCATCATGGTATTCATTATTTGCTCCCAAGCATTTATGTATATATGAATTTAATATGGATTGATTGTGAACGGGAACGTCACTTGTATTTTTTGAAAAGTTTATTTTGATTCTCATGTTTATTGTTTTTCTAAGCTTATTTGTTTAACTTCTTTAAATCCTTGTGTGTTTATTGAATAAGATGATTCTATTGATTTTATATAAACCAACCCTCCATCCAGAATGGTTGCACATCCTTTATTTTGTCTTATTTTTTCTATATCATCATCTGATACAGGAACTAATATTTGACCTTTTAATCTGATTATGCTATCAAGTCCACTAACAACCGTTATTTGAGTTCTGTTATTTGCATTAATGCTAAGTTTTTCACTTTCATTCCCGTATATAGAATCATATAAAGGCTTTTTACCTTTTTTGTTTAAGAAAACGAATAAATCTTTAATTCTTTCATCATCTTTGTTTAATAACATTTCCACAACTTTGTCAAATGGTATTTCTTCTATTGAACAATTAAAAACATCACTTAATGTATTAATTAGTTTGTCAATAAGTTCCTGTTCTTCAAGAAGTTTTTTAACTCTTGACCAGTTCATGTAAGATTGTTTTGCCCAGGAATTCCATACAGATTTTTTAAGCTGTATTTTTTCACTGGCAAATTTATCTTTCTTATCTTTATAAGAATCAATCTTAATATAAGAATTCAGAGCTTTGTCAAATATATAAGACAAAGAATCATAACAAGTTTCTCTGTTTATTGGTTTTGGTCTTTCTCCAAAAAGAACATGTAGCATATTTGATATTTGATAAACAGTTATGGGCTCAACAAATTCTGGCTCATCTTTTCTATCTTTTTTGTCAAACAAATCAAACATTTTATCTCTTGTATTTCTGTGTTTTCTAAACAGACCAGCGTTTCTGAATTCTAATATTAAGTATTTTTGCATTGTTTTTAGTTTTTTTCTTCGTCAGATAATGTGTCAGACTCTTCTTTGTTTTTCTTTTTATTTTTTGTTTTTGCTGCTTTTTTTTCTTTATCTTCCGCCTTTCTTTTTTCATAGTCAGCATCCATATCTGCTCTTTTTAATTTTGCAGCCTCAGTATCTTCCTGAATGTAAAAATCTTCCGTTTCAAATGATATAGAAGATATATCATTTCTGTCAGATATTTCATTCCATCCATCCTCACTTTCAAAGGTGTCATCAATAACATCATAAACCAGTTTGTATTCTAACTTAGAAACTTCGGCATAAGACCCTTTTCTTTTTATATTCATTTTAAGAAGCCTTTCAAACAATTCACGAACCAATGTTAAAATGTTTTCATTGTTCATTTTATAACCATATTCTGAAAGTTCAACAATACTATTCTTAATTGAATAATAACTCAATTCAGCATCAAATCCTGGCAATTTTGTTTTCAAAAACTGTTTGTAAACGTTAAATTTATCTGGATTAAATGCATATCTATCAAAAATCTGGTCGCATCCAACAAACTGTAATTGCATCAAATCAATATTTCCAATTGTTTCGTATTCAATGTTTCCAATAACTTCTTTTTTATAAAAAGAGTTGTCTGTTTTGTCTTCATCTTGATTCTTAAATCCACTTCTTGAAAAAGTTTCGATATAACTAACAGCATTACAGGTTTGCTCCGCATCAGTAATAGTCAAAGCCCCTTTTCGTTTTAATGTTTCTTTTTTGTTTGCAAACAAATACCCTCTGATTATAGATGCTGGAGAAGCAATAAAAGAATACAAAAGAACATCATCATTTATAATGTTTGGAGATTGAACCAATACATCATCTTTAAAAGCCTCATGTCTTAAACAATCTGATGAAATGCTTATTTTATAATTTAGGTTTTCACCATCTTTATAAAATTTCTTCTTTGCATAAGAAGTGTTTTCATGCATTGTCTTCATGTTATGAAGATTTGTTCCATTATACATAAATCTTTGTTCTGAACTGTCAAAATTTACAATTCCATTGCCTTTCATTTTAATCCTGAAAAGGATGTTTTTTACTTTTTTCATTTTTTGTTTTTTTAATATTAATAATGAATTCTTCTGCAATTATACTAATATTTTTTTTAAAATTAAAGTTTTTTTTGATAATTATTTTTAAAACTTGAGCAAATTTATCAATTTACTCTCTTCAATTATTCCATAATCTGGGTGATATACTTTATCAAAATCAATATGTGGCATATCTGACCTTTTTCCATAAACATCGAAATTTATTTTTTCTTTTTTTATCATATCATTATAGTCAAACCGTTCATCATTTTCGTTTCTAAGTCTTTTCATTGTTTTTAATATTGAATTTTTATTGTTTGCAACATCCTGGTAAAAATCTTTAATATCATAACATGGAAGATTTATTGGTTCAGTAAAATTTGTTGAACCATAAATTTTGCAAATAGTAAAAAACCCAGACTCCAACGTTCTTAGTTTATTTCCCCCGACATAAATCACTTCTTTATCATTTTTTTGTTTTCCTTCAAAGTGTTTTGTTGGGTGAACATATAAAGAAAGCTGATTTAGGCTTTTAAAATATTTATCAATAACATATTCTTCTAAAATTTTTTTGTTGTCTTGACTAAATTTATTATAAATTGCATAAAATACATCAGACGTAATTTCTTGTTTATCATATTTTGATATGCAATCAAACCATAATTTTGAAAGCTCTTTTGTGTATAAAATATCCCTTACAGCATTTTCAGCATTATTATCTAAATTAACGATGTTAAAGCTTGATTGAGCATTATAATCGCCAAATCTATCATTCCTGCCAAATCTTTGTCCAGTAGCCTCTGGAGACAATACAGACTCATATACGTGACAGAATGAAACGTCTAAACTTGCTTGTATAATAGGGGTTCCGACAACAATAGGTTTACCAAAAGATTTATCTGAATGTTTGCCATAATTTGAATAAACATAATCCAAACGTTCTTTTTTATCTTTTTCATTAAAACGACTGTGAACTAAAACAGAATCTTCTCCAAATCTTCTTAATTGTGTTTGTGCATTCGATATTGCGTTAAAAATAACGAGGTTATTTTCATCTTTATTTTTTATAATAAAATCTTTTAAAATATTGATTTTATATTTTTTTTGATGTTGGGCTGGATAATGACTTTCTTTGTTTGGCAAAACAACAGTTTTTTCTGTTCCAGGCAATTCATTTTCCCATAAAAATTCCATTGATAATGGTGTGGCGGTTAACAATAGTGTTTCACTTTTTGTATATTGATGTCTCAATCTCATTAAGTTAATAAAGCAAGCAAACAAGGCTGCATCACCTATTAATTCATGATATTCATCAAACACAACTAATGATGATAATATGGTATATAATCTATCTCCATTTTTGGAATCAACACTTGGTTTTAAGTAATTATCAATATTTGTAATTATAATATCTGAAGAGAAATCTTTTCCAGAAAAATTTTTTGATTCTTTAACTTCACCTGTTAAAAACAATTCAACAGATACATTATCTACTCCGAAATTTTTAAGTTCTTTTGATATTGAATCATATACAGAATACGCCACTTCGTTTCTTGGACAAACCCATATTATTTTTTTTCCTTTTTTTATCATGCATAATAGTCCTACTAATGTTTTACCAAATCCAGCTGGAGCTTTTACGATAGTGGTTCTTCCAAGGTTTTCTATTATCTCGCACTGTTGTTTAAACCTATCATTTCCGTAATAAATGTGTTTTTTTATGTCAATATTAAAATTCTTTTTATCAATTTCGAATATTGAGTCTAATATTTTTTCATCATTTTCTTTATATTCAAGAGATGAAACTATTTGGTCAGCAGATACAACACAAGCTCTAATAAACATGTTTAATGGATTTATTTTACGCTCATATTCTCCTTCAATATAATATTTAGGAGATTTTTGTGGTCTATATGGTTTTTCATAAACAATAGATTCATCAAATATTGTTTTACAATATTCAATCATTGTTTCTGTGTCCTCTGCATTGATTTTTATATCTGTGTCATTATATTTATTCATTTCATTTGATACACCATGATGCCAATAAACACAATTTAAAATCATATTTAATAACTCTTTATCTTTAATATTCAAATGTCTACTCAAAAAAGCCCAACCAACTTCGTTATGTCTAAATGGAAGTTTGTATTCCAAATTTCCTATATCTTTTATTTTACTCAGTTTTTTTTGAAATATAGAAGTGCATTTTCCTGTGTCATGTGACAAAGAACTTAATTTAATTGCCTCAATTATTTTATGACTTAAATCTGGCATAATTTTTTTAGCTATCCAAACTGCAACATTTGCAACTGAATAAGAATGTTTTGTAAGACTGATTCCGTTGTCTTTTGCAAGAATTTCTTTTTTTAATGTCTTTTTTGTCTTAATCATACTTTAATTCGTTTTTTTTGCAAATATAGACTTTTTTTTAATAAAATTTTACAATTTAAATTTTTGAACTTTATTTATAATAAAATTTAAAATTATGGATAAATTACAAGGCGTTGATTGCAGCTATTGGCAGGGTTCTAATATTAATTGGTCACAAGTGGCTGGAGCTGGTTATTCATTCGCAATAATTAAATCTACTGAGGGCAATACCAGACACGAACCAAATGCTTTAGGTCAAGCGTCTGGAGCAAAATCAGCAGGTTTGAAAATTTCTTATTACCATTTTGCACATCCTGGTCAGGATAATGCTGTAGATGAGGCTAATTTTTTCGCTTCAGCTCTTGCTGCTTTGCCGTCTTATGATATTATTCCAACTCTTGATATAGAGGTTAATAAAGCTAATTTAACAGCTCAACAATTAACCCAATGGATGGCTGATTTTGTTTCACAGGCAAGAGCCCAGGGCGTTCCAAATATTATGTTATATAGCTATGAACCTTTCTTTGACCAGTATTTATTACCTTCTCCAGTATTGGCTACTTCTCCACTTTGGTTGGCTGATTACAGGTCTACTGCACATGTTCCTCATGGTTGGAGTAATTATAACATTTGGCAATATGGTCAAACTGGGAATGTTCCAGGAATACAGGGTCATGTAGACTTGAATACCTGCAATGAGTTGCCTTTGGTTTAAAACTTTTCTGTTATTAAATCCTGCATTTCATTGTGAACTATTTCCATATATTATTTTTTTTTTGATAATCAAATTTATTTACCCATTCTATTTCAATTGCTGAAGGATGAATCTTTCCTTTTTCATTGAATAAATCTTTTATTTTGCTTATTTGATATGAGCTTGATGTGACCCATCCAATCCAGGATAAAACATATCCTTCGGTGACTAATTTTTGTCCTTGTTTTAGTTCTTGTATCATATATTGTTTTTTTGTTCAAACCTTTCTTTGATTAATTGTTTTTTGTATTCATTTTCTTCTATGCACTCTGACTTAAAAATAATACTTTTACTTCCTACATCAGAAATAACACAAAAATTTCCAATACGTGTAATTTCTATGACTTCATATGATTTTTTTAAGGTAAAAAAATCATAGAGGCTTTCGTCTGAACTATCCATATATTTAACAAACACTACTTTCATTTTTGTTCAAATCTTTCCTGAATCAATTTATTTTTATATTCTTCAAGCCACATATATTCATCTTTATATATTAGCATTAAAATACCAAAATCATTACAAACCCACACAAATTCACTAAAAGATACTTCTGATACTTCGTAAATTTTATTTGTGGTAAAACATAATTTTCTATAAGAAAAAGCACGTTTAATATAAACAATTTTATTGCTCATAACGTTTTTTAATGGTTGTTTTTTTTAAATCTGTTTTATCGACAGGATTGCCATTTAACCAATATATTGGCTTTATGTTAAATGCGTTTCCATACCAATATTCAATTGCTGCGCCATCTTCTCTATGTTTTTCTCCTTTTTCGTTTGTATAAACAAATTTTTCTTTATTATGATAAGGACTGTTTATAGTTCCTTCAAATGAAGGTTTTCCGCTTTGTCTATATCTGTGTCCGTTTACATACCATGCTTTAGAGCCGCAAAAATATTCTACTGCTGGCAAATCGTTTTCTCTGTGTCTTTTGCCTTTATAAAACCAAACTTTTGTTCCCTTATCATATTCTTCGACAACATATTCTTTACCGCCTTCTGTTGTTGTGTATTCATTATGAGTCCTTCCGTTTTTTATAACAGTTGCCTTAAATATTAATTTTCCTTCTTTTGACATATTTTATATGTTTTGTTCAAATCTGCATTTTATTAAATATCTTTTATATTGCTCAAATTCAATATATTCATAAAAATATAAAATTTCAATATTTCCCAAATCATGAAAACACCACACCATACCTCCAACAGCATCAATAACATCATGTGTTTTGTTTTCTGTAAAATTAGTTCTGTCATTATGCATAATAAATGCAACTTTCATATTTCGTATCTTTTTTTTACTAATTGTTTTTTATATTCTTCTAAAGTTAAAAAACAATTCTTATCAACTAAAAAAGGAAGTTCACATAATTGTGAAACAACACGAAAGCAATCAAGATTGTTATAAGTATTTAATACTTCATACCAGCTTCCAACTCTAAAATATCCTTCCCATATTTCTGGCAAATTATGACAATATACTTTCATTGCTCAAATCTTTTTTTAACCAACATTGCTTTATATTCTTCTAATTCAACACATTCGTCTGGAAACATAATTCTATTTTTCCCTATATCATCAATTACATTAAAATTTCCACTATTTCTTATACTTTTTACTTCATAAATTTTGTTTTCTGTAAAAAATTCGTCATATTCAAAATCGTGTTTAATAAATACAACTTTCATATTTCGTATCTTTTTTTAACCAACATTACTTTATATTCTTCAACAGTCAAAAAGTCACTTTCATCATATAAAAATTTTAATCCTTTTGAAATAACATAATAAAAACCAGGATTAACTTTAGATTCTGCTACTTCATACCACTCTCCAACATCAAAATATTGACCATACAATTTTGGTGTTTTTTGACAGTAAAGTTTATTGTTGTTCATATCTTTCTTTTATTAGTTGTTTTTTGTATTCTTCAAGCTCAACAAACTCATCTTTAAAAATAACAGATTCTTGCATTTTGTCATCAAAAACATGATAACGCTCTTTTATATATTTATCTATTACAGCATCATAAACCTTATATTGTGTAAAATTATCACTTTTAAATTCAGGTCTTGATTTAATAAATACAACTTTCATCAACTAAGTTTTATTTTTTTTAAGCATTTTTTCAATAAACTATTGAATTGTGCTTTTGTTATTTTGTGTTGTTCGTCAATACCTCTTTTATACATTTTCCAATCAAAAGTAATCCCATAAATATCTTTATCAGTTTTAAAATGAACCATAGTTACTTCAAGTATCAAGTCGCCAGCCCAACTATCTTTGTGAATCCCATCTATTCTAAATGTTCCAAAAAATTCGTCATCGCTTTTTGCAAATTTATAGTTATAACACAATCCTTTGTTTTTTTCAAACCAGGTTTCCATATTTTCTATATCCAGCTTAACCAAAGCGTCTCTTTGTCTATCTAACTGTCTTTCTAATATGCTGATATTTTTTCTTATTTCTTCTTCTTTAGTTTTTTCTATTTTGTTCATAACGTTTTTTTATTAATTCTTTTTTATAATCTTCTAATATCATAAATCTATTTAATTCAGTAAATGCTAAAAGTTTATTATATTTATATACTTTGCAAAAAGTATTAACTGACCCATCAAAATTAAAAAGCAAAAATATTTCATAAAATTCATGAAGTTTAACATAATTATTCCCTTCTGAATTAATACAAATCATTTCTGTTTTGTTCATAACGTTGTTTTATTAATTCTTTTTTATAATCTTCTTTTTCAATAAAATGTTTATCTAAACTTTTCCTCGAAAAAAGAGTTATGTTCTTTTCTACATCACTGTTAATAAAAAACAAATTACAACTTTCATCATCATTATGAAAATCACAAAAATATGTTTTATTTTTTGTAAAATTTTTGCAATCTTTAATGCAAACCACTTCTAATCGTTTTTTGTTTTTCATTCTATTGATTCCAAAAAATCATTTAATTCTGGTCGGTTATAATCGTCCAACAATGCCTCACAATCTTGTTTTAACAGTTTTAATAGCTCTATTGCTTTTGGATAGTTATTAGCAGCTTCAACTATATATTCAGCATCTTTTTTGCCAATGCTGCCATAAGAGCATACGCCAGAATCTGAATTGTCTGCATCTTCAATAACGGCACACCAGCATTGTTCTTTGTGTTTTTTTTCATGGAAGCATATATCAACTCTCCAAGGTAATGTCGATTTTGGTTTTTTCATGTTTTTTGTTTTTGTTCAAATCTTTCCTGAATCAATTTATTTTTATATTCTTCAAGTTCAATACATTCATCTGTAAAAATAACATCTTCTATCCCATTATCATCAATAACTTCAAAATGCCCTGTAGTTGTAATTTGAGTCACGTCATATACTTTATGAGGAGTAAAACAACCAAAATAACCTTCTTTGAGTTTAATAAACACCATCTTAATTGTTCCTCAAATCTTTTTTTGACTAAAATTGATTTATATTCTTCTAATTCCACATATTCGTTTTTAAAAACCCAGTTTTCTTTTCCTAAATTGTCATGAACTCTTACAGCATTTGATGATTCGTATATAACATCATAAACTTTATTTTTAGTAAACAAATCTGTTTCATATCCTGGAGCACATTTAATAAACACTATCTTCATTGTTCAAATCTTTGTTTAACTAATTTTATTTTATATTCTTCAAGTTCTATTGCTTGTTCTTTAAAAAGCGCATTTCTATTACCTGCTTCATCAATAACACAAAAATTTCCCATAGGTGTAATTTGTGTCACGTCATATATTTTATTTATTGTAAAAAATCTTTTATCAATAGGATATTCAGAATCAAAAACGAAAACTTTCACTACTTCTTATTTTTAATTTCAATCATTTTTCCAGTTCCAGCCAGGACTACCTTACCTCTACTGCTTAAAAAAGCTTTATGAATAAATCTACCATTTAATTTTTTTCCATTATATGCAGCCGATTGTTTTGAACTATATAAAAAAGGCTTTCCATTTAAATCATTAAAAACTTTTCCGTTGTCATCAAGAACAACAAAATTTGTTTTTATAATATCATTGGTTTTATTAGAAAAATTCATGTTTTTATTTTTTCGTTAAATTGTTAAATATATATTGGGCGCAAAATTCTAAAACTAAAAGAAGCAACCAATCAATAGTTTTTGGCTGTATCTGAAAATCAGAATATATTGCCGCAATACAGTCAATGATTACTAAAGAAAGAATTATATTTTGTAAACTTTTGTTGCTCATGTTTAAATAACGCAAAAATAAGCAAAAAGTTGCAAAAGTATATTAAATTAGTTTATGAATAACTTCCGTATTCAATATTTATTTCACTTAAAGCACCACAAACAGTGCATTCTGACCATGTATGATACTCAGAAACGTAATCATATCCACCTGAAAATGATTTATGTTTAGTTTCAACTTGCTCCTTTGGGTGGGTGCAAATTTCTTTTATCTTTTCTTTTTTCTCATTCATTTTGCTATAAATAGAATTAAGCTGTTTTTCTAATATATATGCTTTATTAGACAGTTTTTTAATTTCTCTGTTTAGATAAGAGATTTTTTTGGTTGGTTGTTCTTTATTTTCCATAATATGATTTTTTAGAGTATATTCCTTTTTGCTCTAATTCATCAAGTCTTTTATATAATACATCAAAAACTTCTGGAGATAGTTTATATTCCGTATTTTCTGTCAACCATAATAAGTAGTCAACTCCAGCTTCATCTGTTGTAAAATCGCCTTTAATGACTTCTAATACGGTTGATTCTTTATATTTACCAAATCTTAAAACTGAACTTAGTTTGAGTATTTTTTTTGTCATATTATTTTCTTATTTTTTCTCCTGTTTCTAATGGAACAACGTTTGGTCTCCAGGTTTTTTGTTCTATGCTTTCTTGAAGAATGTCAAGTAATGTTACTGGATTATAATTATCTCCTCTTAACCAAAGGCTTTCTGGTTCAATCACAATGCCTTCATATAAATATTCTACACTTGCTCGCCCAGGAACATAATTAACAGTAAAACTTATTTCTTTTGTTAAATTATATTTGTTGTAAAAATCTTCATTCATTTTTAATTTAAAACTTATCTGACAAATGTCAATATCTTCATTTTCATAAATCATTTTGTTTATTTTTTCAACTGACTCTTTAATTTTAATATCAAGTTCTGATGTAAATTCATTAGTTTTATCTTCTGTCATTTTTTTTTAATTTTCTTAGTTTTTTTATTATTGAAATTGTTGAATGTAGTGGGTTTTTAAATTTATAAGGGAAAGTATCTGGTTCAATTAAGTTTTCATCATTAAACAATAAAAAGTCTCTAACAAGGTCTATTATTGCATATTCTGAAACTTCACCAAAATAGTCTGACTCATCATAGTATAACTCTCTATAATATCTTGGAATTCTATATTTATGCTTACCTCTCTTTCTATACATTCCGTTTAATCTAAAAGACTCTATATAAAGAGAATTATATAATTTTCTTGTTATTATGCCTTTTTTAAGAGCAAGTTTAGCTATTATTCTACTGTGCTTCTTAAATGTTCTTGGTCTTATTTTTTGCATATATTAAATTTTTTCATATATAAGTTTTTAATGTTTCAATTTTATAATAATCTTTAATCATATCACACAATTTTAAAGCTTCTTCATTTCCTTTTAATGTTTTTCTCGCTTTTCTTTGTTGATTCATTATTTCTTTTAAATAATAAGATTGTGAACACTTTTCTCCATAATTTGTATCATTTTTATTTTTTTCTTTCCAAAATACATCTTCATCACATATTACAATGTCGTTCACTAATATTTCGCCAGGATGATATTTATGCATTATCTCTGTTGCTTTTTGATTTGCTGGCGAAATATTATAATCAACACTTGATAATGGAACATATAAAACTACTAATGAAGGTAAATTTTTATGTATAAGAAATATAGTGGAAATTTTTGTGACAATATAATCATCAAAAAGCTTCTTATATTCATATAAAAGATTTGAATTTTTTGGTATTTTAAATTCAGAAACTTTTCCATCAACTTTGTAAAGAGTGATTGGATAAGGTAATTTAGATTTTTTCATTTATGTGTATTATTGCTTTTCCATTTAATAATTTAGGCTCATTATTCTCCATTTCAACTAAAAATTTTCCATTATTTGCAACAATTTGATTTATATGTTTTATTTCTAATATAACTACTCCACCATCTTCATATCCTACACAACCAAACATGTCTGGAGATATAATTATTTTAAGTTCAACATCATTCTTTGAATTATTAGAGCGTATTGCATCGTGGTCTGGCATTTTGTAATATACCAGATTTGCTGCTTCTTGATTTTTATTAAAAACAATACAAAGCTCTCCAGGAGCAATTGTTTCTTCTGAAACTCCGTATAAATCAACCATAAAGAAATCTTTTAATATAAAATTTCCAGTATTTAATTCTAACTGCTCTTCAACTTTTTTAAGCGCTTCTGTGACAAAAAAAGATTCATTAGTTCCTGGTTTCGTTGCCACTGAACCAATAGATATATCTTTTGCTTTTTTTGGAAACAAAGGAATACCAAATAACTTAACTTCTTTAATATATAAATCTTTATTTTCCATACATAGCCCAAATAGGTTCAATGGACAAAAAAGCTTCACAACCATCTATTTGTCCCCAAAAATCATTTTCCAAACGAAAACCTTTGTAATTATCTCCATCGTGGTCTGGTTGAAGTTTTATTTTCATCCATATTATAAAGAAACTTTTCATATATTTTACATTTTAATTTAGGTATTGATACTGTCATTATGTTGTTTAAAATTTCTTCAAACAAATTCTATTTTGTGATTGGGATTAATCTGTAAGTCATTACTTGCCACCATTCTTTTTCTGGAGATTCTTTTTCATTTGAAACAAAAGAATATAAAGCAAGAGTAGTCATTTTCTGAAGATAAACTTCAGATGAATGAGCTAAATCTTTATCAAGACCAACTTTATCTCCTTTTTTTAAGTTGTATGGATTGTGTTTCATCATATATATAACGCAAAATCAAACAAAAAGTTTTATTCAGCATAGTCGAGAATAATTCGTCCTATTAAGTGGTCAATTTCATGAAGACAAACTCTTGCATCAATTCCACTGAAAGTTGCTTTTCTTTTTATAAAATTCATATCTCTATATGATATTTCTATAATTTCAGGTCTGATAATTTCAATTTGTTCGCCAGGTATTGACAAGCACCCTTCTTTAAAAGAACATTCTTTTTTTGAAAAGTAAGTAATAACTGGATTAACAAATACAAAACCACAAGTATCTGTATTTAGTATAAAAAGATTAATTTTTTCTCCAACTTGTGGAGCAGCCAAACCAATTCCTCCTTTTTGCTTTACTATTCTTCTCATATCACTTAAAAGAGCTTCTGAAGGTTTTTGTTTCAAATCTTCGCATTTAGCTCTTAAAATGTCATTTGGATAAATTATAAGCTCTCTCATATTTTAATTTATTAAATCAAATCTTGATTTTACAATTTCATTTTTTGTTTTATATCTTGAACCAGTTACTTTATATCCTTGTTTTTTTAAATCAAATTCCATATCATCAAATCCAACATAAACTTCTTTACCATCAGACCATTTATATAAATCATCAAACACATATTTATAATATGGTATTAAAAATTTATGCGGCTCATAATCTGTTTGAATCAGATATTCTTTCAACATATCCAGTTCTTTAAATACAAACTTATATACACATTCTTTAAATTCCCACTCATTTAAAGATTCTCTTTTTTTTGGTTTTGCATCATAAAATTTTGGCACATCCCACCAAACAAAATCCATTCCTGATGGGGTTTTGCCAAGATTAAACATTTCTTTATTATCATCTCTTACCAAAACGTATTCACTTGCCATTGTTTATTTAACTGTTTTTTTGCTTTCTTTTATCTGATAATCCAAAATGTTTCTTAAAGCTTTCCAATCTTCAATAGAACTCATTCTAATAGTTCTTTCTCTACTTCCTGGCTCGCTTCTGCTATCATCATCTGGGTATAGGTTGTGGTCTTGCCAAAATATTGTAAAAACTTCTCCGTTTACACCCATAGCAAGAGAAAATGTAATTTCGTGACCAGTTATGCTTCTATGAGAATTCTGAAGCAAATCATTATTTTTATGTTTTCTGGTTTTTATTTTATCAAAATTCATATTCTAATGGTATTTTACTATTATATAAATCTTCTATTTCACCTTTTAGAAATTTTTTTATATCATTTTTTGTTTGCGTTCTTGCTTTTGACCTTGGGTAACTTTTACCATAGCCTCCAGTTGATAACCTCCAGTATTCTTCGCATTTTTTATCAAGATAATCATATTCCTGTTCGAGTTCACCGCCCTTATTTCGGGTGTGTGTAATCATGTTTTGACGAGCTTTAAGTTCAATCCAATATTCAGGAATATTTATATAGTAAACTTTAAGTTGGTATTTTGTATAAGCATAACTAAATGAATCCATACAAAAATAAGATTTCAAATTTTCATCCAATTCATTGTATTCTTTTTCTGAAAGACGTTTTTTTGGTGGAATCAAGCTTTTATTTTCTCTTTTTTTCCTTTTAAAAAACGAGTAATATTTTTTGCCCTGGCGAATCATTTTTACTTGTTCCAATGATTTTGTAACATATTCATCATTATAACCAATAGATATCGCCTTCATTATTTCAGCAGCTTCTTTTCTTTTTGCGACATCATGACGCAATTTTATACTAACAACCCAGCCATCTTGGAAAGGCTTTTCTAACTTAACATATGGAATTTCTTTAAGAATTTTAGAAATTTCATCCATTCTTTTATTCCATTTCAAATATTGTTTATATCTAAGCTCTTTATCTTTCATTCTAATATTTTTTTATGAATTTTTTCAACTTGTTCTTCTAAATCATTAATAAAATCATTAAAAATGATAAAATCTGAATTCTGTATCTTATAAAGCTCTGGGAGCTGATTTTTAAGCCTTGCTTCCACCTCTTCAATGGTAGAGTTATCTCTTGCCATAACGCGCTTTAATCTCGTCTCATCGTCAGTTGTAACAGTTATAATAATATCAAATTTTTTTTCACCTCCAGTTTCAAACAAAATTGCATTTTCAACAATTGTATATGTATTATCTTTGTATTTTTCCCAAAACAAAGATATCTCCGTTTCAACTAACGGAAAAGTAATATTTGTTAATTTTTTTAACTCTTCTTTGTTATTAAAAACAACTTTTGCAAGAGACTTCCTATTTATATTTTCACCATCAAATATAGATTCTCCAAACAAATCTTTTATTTTATCTTTATTTTTATAAAGCATTTCTTTGGCAACGTCATCACAGTTAAAGACTGGAATTCCAATTTTTTCAAATATTTTGCAAACAGTTGTTTTTCCGCTTCCAATTGAACCAGTAACAGCTGCTTTTATCATAAATCGTAAATATATTTAACTATTTGTTTTTTTTGTAATTTTTCTTTTTCTTTCTTATGCGTCATAATAAGCTGTGTTGCGTCAGCTAAACATTTATAACAAGCCTCTTTAGGAAAGATTAGTGTTAAATCTAATTCGCCACTACTTTTTCTTATTGTTTTCCAAGAAGAAAAGATACTACTTTTGAACTGAGGATAAAACAAATCGCCTTTTCCATCAAAATTATTAACAATTTTTATTCTATATTGCATACTCAAATAAATTTTTTAAATTAAATAAGAATTTCCTTTACCATATTTATTAAGCATTCTCACAGAAGAAGAGCTTATGTGTTCAAATTGAGGGTCACAAAATATAGAAATAACCTTAATATTTGGTTTTAGGTCTTTTAAAAATTGATATTGAGTTGTTTCATACTGTAAATCTGTTGCGTTTCTAAGTCCACGAATAACAGTTGTTTCATATCCAAGCCCATCTAAAAAATCTGTCAATAAACCATTATACGTTTCTATTTGTCTATTTTTAATTTTATCAGATAATTCCAATATCTCATTGTTTTTATCTGGATTAACTCCTCTTGCTATTATGACTTTATCAAATATTTTCTCTGCTTTTTCAAGAATAGAATAATGACCAGTTGTAAAAGGATTAAAAGAACCAGGATACACAGCAATATTAACTTTTTTAAGATTAATGTATGTTAACCAATCATTTTTTACATCATTTTCTTCCAAACATTTAAACAAATCTTTTCTGTAGACCTCGTAATCAAGATGTTGATTTTTTTTAAATAATATTTTTTCTGCATGAATAAAATGTTCAAAGTCATTTTTTTTATTAAAAAACAACATGCTTTTAAGCGTTGCATCTTCTGATATGTTGGTATTCATATGATTTTTATTTTATTACTCTGTATTGTGCCATTATCTTTTTTATCAATATGTTTGAGTATAAATTTTTAATGACTGTATAGATATCTCAGTTATCACCTCATTCTTATTTCTTCTCCGCAATTTGGGCATATTAAATAATAAACAATGTCGCTTCCGCCACCATAGTCAGTAACAGTTTTGCTTTTAACTTCAATTTCGTAATAGCCTATTTTAGCGCCACAATCCTTGTGAATAACAGTTTTTTCTTCTGATTTAAGAATTTCAATCACTCGTGCCATATTATTTGTTTTTTTCTTCTAAATAATTATGTAGTTCACCAATCATTTGTAAGCCCGAATATCCCAACTTTTCAGCAACATGCTCACCAAATTCAATCATTTCATCTAAATGCTCTTTCTCAGAATATGTCTTTAAATAAGATTGTTTGTCAAGTCTTGCAATTAATTGATTACCTTTTTCTAATGAAAGCTCTGTAATATTAGTCCAGTTATCCAGGTTTAAACTAATTGTTTCAAAGCGAACCATGTCAATAGAATCAACTAATTTTAATTTAACAGCAAGTTTCCAGTGAGAATATTTAAGAGGAAATTGAGTTACGATTTCCTTGATTTTTGAACTAAAAAAATTTTTTATTAATTTTTTCTCAACATACTCAACAACCAGTTGCTTTAAATCGCTCGGCTCATATAAGCAAGAGGTGTCGTCTAACAACTGAACGCCTTTTTCATTAGCGTCAACAACCGTGCATATTTTATTTTCATATAAAACCTGTGCATCAGGTTCAAAATTTGTAGCAGGTATTGCTTTTATTGTTCCGTATTTAAACATAATTTTTTGATTTATAATTTAATAAACGCAAAAACATGAAAAAAGTTTCAAAGCTATTGATTTATTTCAATAAAATTAAAATTACGGTCTAAAATTCCTTTACAATTATAATAAACTTCATAATCATCTTCATACCAACTTCCTCCACCATAATACTCTAAATCAATAACAATGTAACTTGAAGTTCTAATACTATAAAAATAATCTTCTCTGGAACCAAACATGTTTAATTTTCTGAATTCTTCAAAAAAAGGTCTTAGGTCAGTGTTTTTTAGTAATTCTTCCAAACCTGCTCCATTAATTTCTTCTTGTAATAAGGCATCACAAGTATAATATTCAAAAACTATATATTTTTCTTCTCCTTCCTCTATAAATTGAAGCCAGTATTCTGATTCAATAATTTTTCCGTTTTTTGGATTTAATGAATAAGTCGGAAGATTTCTTTTATCTCTTTTGAAGTGTTCTCCAATTTCATTTCCAGTAACCTCATATATTTGCAAGGCTAATAAAGTTTTAACTATTGACATATATTATATTTTTACCATAAAAAAGTTTGTTGTTGAAATTTCTTGTCCTGGTTTTAAATCAGTATTTTCACAAACAATGTCATAAAGCATTTCTTCTGTTATGTAAAAATCTTTAAATTCTTGATTTTCATACTCATCATCAGACATGTTTGGGTCTTCAATCAAATATTCTATTTTTATTACTCTTTTTTTCATAATTCAAAGTATTTATCATATTTTTTAAAAAGTTCTATTAATCCTGGTGATAAAGTAAAATTCTCTTTAAATGTATTTTCTTTAAAAGAATAAATTTTTTCCTTTAACTCTTCCAAATCTTGTTTTAGTTTAATATTTTCTTTGTGCAAAGATTCTGCCTCTTCTGTTAGATACATATTATTTATTTTTGTTTTTAATTTTTTTATATTCTTCCAAAAAAGAAAATTGAACTATGTCAAATGTGTGTTCTTTTCTTAATTTTTTAGAAATAACCATGTAATTATATTTGTCTTTAAATTTATCATAAGATATTTCGGCAAGTTCTTTCATATAAGATTGTTCTAATTCTTTATTATCCATCTATATGTTTTTTTCTTCTAATATAAACTCGCATTCAGAAATTATATTCTTTAATTCATTCAATGTTCCAGTTGTGCATCCTATTTGAATGTTTTTACCAAAGCCTTGAAAAACCTGGTGACCAAACTTGAAGTTATTAACTGTTTCGTATGATGTAACAAATTCTTTCAAGTTTAAAAAATTACCAACTTCATTTTTACATGTTATTTTTACATCATAAAAATATTTTCCATTATTTTCATTTGGAATTGGTTCTAATTCTACTTTTTCTCCACCAAAAGTAATAACTTTTTTGTTTTTAAACCGTTCAACAAAACTTACGTAATCCTACGCAAGCATCGTCTTCTTGTTTCAACCTTACATTACTTTTTAGCAAACTGTTTCCAGTTGGGTCATCCATAAGTGGTAAGTCCACAAGCGTATATTCGGGCAAACGTTGCCCTATTTTTTCATTATATAATCTCATTCCCTCTGCTTCAATATTCAATGAAGCATTCTTGTCTCTATCAATAACCAATCCACACTTATCACAAACATATTCTCTATCCTTTAACGTTAAATCTTGTTTTATGTTGCCACAACATGAACATTTTTTTGATGAAGGATAAAATCTATTTACAAAAATTAAATATCTACCATACCAATTTGATTTATATTCGATTTGTCTTCTCATCTCATGTAAACCTAATTCTTGTATTGCCTTTGCTAATTTGTGATTTTTCATCATACCACTTACATTCAAATCTTCTAAAATAATAACTTGGTTTTCGTTTACTATCTTGGTTGTAATGTTATGAAGATAATCTGTTTTTTGATTCTTTATTTTTTCGTGAGCTTTAGCTAATTTTAATTTTGCTTTAGCCCTATTGTTACTTCCTTTTTGTTTTTTAGAAAGTTGTTTATGTAATTTTTTTAACTTCTTTTCATTTGATGTAATCCATTTTGGATTATTAATTGATTCACCATTTGATAATGTTAATAAGGTTTTTATTCCCAAATCAATACCAACAGAATTGTTTATGGGCTGGGTCATCGTTCTCAATAAGCCACCTTCAATCAAAATAGTTGCATAGTATTGACCAGCTTTGTTTTTGAAGATGGTAATTGATTTAATACCTTGTTTGTTTTTATACAAGTATTGTTTATCTCTATTTGAACATTCAAATTTTAAACCGTTAATCGTTTTGGTTAAATTAAGTCTGGAAAAATCTTCATCGAATGTTTTTGATGAGACGGCTTCTTGAGGAAATCTAACTTTTTGAACATCATGTTTAGATTTAAACTTTGGGAAACCTGTTTTTCCTTTGTTTTTAACTCCTTTAAAGAAATTTTTATATGCTTGCTCCAGATTAATGATTGACTGTTTTAAAACCTTTGTATTATGTTCTTTTAACCATTCATATTCATTTCGAAGCTCACCATGAAAATACTTTCCGAGGTCTGATAGTGAAGTTGATTTTTTATCTGTTTCATAATTTGTTATTTTGAAGGAAAGACATTGATTATATATAAAACGATATGAACCAAGCAAGCTGTTTATTTTTGCTTGTTGCTCATTGTTTAAATATAATCTTATCTTTATTCCTTTTAACATTTTATATTTTTATAGCACTAATATAGATAAATTTTCCATATTTATTTTGTTTTATTTTTTCTTCTATTAGCACTACGTCTTCCATATAATTTCCCGCTGAAACTTGCCATAAGCATCATAAGGTCATTAACCAATTCTTCTTCTTGGCTCACATCCATTTTCTCAATGCAAACAACTTCGGCTCCGTAACTATCAAACATTCTTTTAATGAACCCAAATTGAAATCTCGTCAATCTGTCCTTGTGTTCGATTATTATTTTTGAAATCTTTTTCTCTATAACGAGTTTGGTTAACTTAAGAAACCCAGTTCTTGTATCTGATAAACCAGAACCAACATCTTTTATTATCTCACCAACAACCAATTTTTTATTCGCACAATATTCACTCAATCTTTGAGATTGTCTATCTAAATCACCTTTGGCTTTTTGCTCATGTGAACTGACTCTTGCATATGTAGCTACTGGCAGAACATCTTTAGCTTGTAGTTCTTCTTGGATACCAATATATTCATCAAGACTTTCTTTTTGATAACGTCTATGACCACCCTCTGTTTTAATAGATGTTATCTTACCATCACGTTCCCATCTTCTTAGTGTGTCTGGGTGAACATGTAGGTATTCAGCTGCTTCTTTTATGTTAAGTAAATTACTCAATTTCGTTGTCAATATTTTTGATGTGATTCAACATTAATTCTTTCGATGCATTTAACAAACTTTGAAATTCTTCAATAGATATGTCTTCATCCAATTCAAAAGCATGTGGATATACATCCCCATTATCTAACTCAAATTCTGTTTTGGTCACTCTAACCACTTTATATTCTGTATTTTCCACGTTTTCTATTAGTTTTTTTGTCTTTGTTCTCATATAAATATATTAAAAAAATTAAAAAATCATAAATTCTGCATAAGATTACATAATTTTAACAAATATTATTTAGAATTTTGTTAACAGTTGAACAACCCTTTTAATTTTAACCAAACACTTTCGCAGGTATCAGTAACAGAAAATGCTGGATGACCATCAACTATTTTAAAATCTCTAATTTTTCTTTTAGACCCATAAAAATAAACTCTATCTAAACTCCAACTTTTTAAAGCATTACCATAGTAATTTTTATCACATTCAGTCCAATCATTTAATGCATCAACACTGACCTCAGAGCCTATTTTTAACTCACTTTCATTTATAGCTTCTTGTAAAGTCACATAGTCTTTTGCTGCTTTTTGTGTCTTAAAATCAAAAAAATCTTCATGTTTCTCTTTAATAGACGCATCTTGAACTATGGTTATGTAAAGATTTTTTTTTCTAACACTATAAAAATAATCATTAAGATATATTTTTTCTTTTTTTCCTTTAAAATAAACCTTGTCTTCATCTCCAAAGAAAAATATTTCTTCTATTTTTTCCCAAAATTCTGTGGCATTTATAAGATGTCTTTTTGAAATTTTTTTAAATAAACTTTGGTCTTTAAAGTCAGCGTGTATTTCTAAACAATAACAGCATGGGTCATATTGATTTTCAACAAGAATATCTCCTATTTCAAATTTACATTCAGGGTATGATTTTATTAGTTTATATTTTTTCATAAATCATATTTTTTAAATCTTGATTCAATTTCTAAATTCTCTAATTCCATTTGTTCAAATAAACTAGTTTCTTTTATTTTTTCATAAATTTGTTCAGCCTCATCTTGTGTCAAATCAAATTTATAAGTTCCGCAATTAATAGTATAATTTAAAACATTTTTATAATAAACAGCATCAAATTCCACAGGAAATATAAAAAATTTCTTTGCATTTATTTTCACTCTTTTTATTTCCTTTTTATGCAAGCGATTTCAGCTTCTTCAATAGATAGAAAATTGCCTTCTGATATGAATTCTTTATATAAATCTTCCATGTTATTGTATTGTGATTAACAATATAAATACAAGCCATCCCCAACCTTCTTTATTTTCTGAGGCTAAATAAACTATTCCAGCAAGTAGTGCTAATTGAAGAATTATCTTCCAGTTAAATTTTATTTTTACGTTTTCCATATTAATTTTTTAAATACCTAAAAATCCAAGTCCAATAACAAAAAGAAATATTATAACAACAAGAAAAGCACTAACAATCAGACCAAACAAATAAGCAGTTAAGAAATGATTTGTTTTACTTACTAATTCATTAAACATAAAAACAAAAGGAATTATTTGTGACAAAATCAAAGTGCCAATAATTTTTCTTTTTAATTCTTTTTTGTTAATCATATTTCAATGTTTAATTTTTCTAACTTTTTCACAATACTTTTTCTTTTGTCTTGTTTTTCAATTAAAAGAACAGCAAGTAAATTTAAAGCGGTGACATCTGATATTTCCCAATATTCTTTTTTTATGTGAGAATTTAATTTAACGTTTTTAGGGTAACTAAAAGATATTCCAAACATACTACCTGGCACTCCATTAAATCCAGACATAGCATTTTCAAGTTGTTGTGTTAAATCTCCGTTTTCGTCAATTTCAACCCTGTTTTCTTCTTCATGTTTTTTATCAAAGTCTTCTACTCTGAATTCTATCTTGCATTTTTTATTTGCAAGTTGTTGTGCTAAATTGTTTATCTTTAGAATTTCTTCATCTAAAGCCTTTAATTCTTCAATTGCTTTCTGCGCTCTTTTAAGTTCTTTAATATTCATATGTTTTTATTTAAAAATTGATTGATATATTTATTGGAAGTAATAAATTGTCCTTTTAATTGCTTAAATTGTGTCCATTTCCCCACCTGTTTATAACCAATATAATTGATGAAATTAGTATTACATAACCATAAAGCTCTGAATTTCCTGGGTGATTAATGATTACAAGCGCACTACCAGTTATTGCTCCATAAAAAAATCAGCAAATTTGTTTAAAGTTTTCATGTATATGTTTTTTAAGTTTATCCCAAGTAATATCGTGATGCAATAGTCATTAATTCTTCTTGCTTTTCCCAATTAGGATTATCATTTTTTGAAAACAAAAAGTAAATATCTTTTTTTGGAGAAATTCCTCTGATATATTTTTCTCTTGTCTCGTCAGTCACATCTTTTGGATAATATTCTTTTGTTTTGCCCCAGTTAGACTCTTCATACATTTCATCAAATGTAAAACCTGGAATCAAATTATATAAATTCTTTTGAGCAGCATTTGACCAACTGTTATAATTTCTTCCAACATATGTTGTAAGCTGGTCATTATCAAGCTCATCAATTCTTAACACTTCATCATATTCATCCAAGTAATCATGATAAACAGATTTAATCATCTCAGTTACGTATTCCTTTGTTTTCCCCTGTAAAATAAACAATTCTGAGCTTGAATTTGTAATCAAATTTATTACGTTGGATACATCAAATTCAAATATTGTTTTTTTTGTTTTATTATTTTCCATTTTTTATATTTTATTTACGTAAATTTTGGTTCTAAATTATAACTTGACTTCCTTAAAGTTTTATATGAATCATCCATCATTCTGTAGCCAGAATAAATCTCAGGTTCATAAATATCTAATTGCAAAGGTAATTCACTTTTTAATATCCAAGGATAAAATAATGCACCAAATGCAAATTGTTGTTGTCTTTCTTCGGGGAGAGTATCAATCCAAATAAACATCTCCCTCCAAACATCGTCAACATCTATGCTTTTGCCTCTGCCAGCAGCTTGATAAGGTAGCATTACAAAGTATTCAATGTCATCTTTATAAGTTTCGTAAATAGCCTGGGCATCAAATAAAGATTCTTTTGTTCCAATAATCAAATGCGTATTGAGTCTTGTTTCTATTTTTGAAAGACTTTGAATCGCTTTATTGAATATGTTCTTTATATGAGGACGATAACTTACCGCTACTCCACCACAATATTCTTCTGTTGCTTTCAATATTTCATCAGATAAATGCATTCCGTTTGTGGTGTAATTAGGAACGATATTAAGCGACTTTACTGTTTTTACGAACTTAACCCAGTCTGGATGAATTGTCGATTCTCCTGCTCCCCCGCAAGCTATTTGAAATGGTCTATTGTTTTGTTCTACTGAACCCCATACTTCCAAGGCTTTTTCTACAATGTTTTCAAAGTTTGTTCCTAATTTAGTTGCAGAAGTATAACAGTAGTGGCAATTTGAAACAACTACATCTTCAACTATATAGTTGTGATTATCTTTGACGGAAAAATTATAAACATATCCATCAAAATTATTTATTGTTTCAATCTTTTTTATTTTAATTGAACTTATACATTCATCCGTTTCCAATAAATTTTTAGCTTCTACCCATCTTCTATTTTTAGTTAATATTTTATGATTTGGGGTGCAATATATACATTTATCATTCGAAAGAGTTATTTTAATTAATTGACCAGAATATTTGTTTTTAAATAATTCATAAACAACTTTTTCCTCAAAATCATTCAATTCTTCATTAAAAGAAAAAACAGTATCATTAATTGATATTTCTTCAATGTTTTTATATCCATTGTTTGTTTTAACTTTTGTCCCAGATATAAAGCAATTGGCGTAACACAATGAATTTATCGCAACATCTTCTATTTCAGCGTATTGTGGAGTAAGTATGGGCAAAGAAGAGTTAAGTCTCTGTCTAATAATTTTTCCATTAAAAAAGACCACCTTGTAATTTGCAGCCTGTTCTATTCTGATTAGAGTTTTTGTCATATTACTGTATATAACGCAAAATGTTTCAAAAAGTTTATGAATTGTTTTCTTCTAAATCGTTATTGGTGAGCCATTTTAAAAATCTTACAAACAAATTTGGAAAATTATTTTTTGTTTTTTTTAATTCTATTTTTTTTATTTCAATAAAATTAATAAGATGAAAAAAAATACCAATACAAGTATTTACAAATGGAATAAACCAAAGTATGTTCATCTCAGCAGAAGATTTTAGCCAGAAACCATATTTAAATGCATTTCTATAAGCCAATCTAACTAAAAATATGGATGCAACATAAATAATTATAAAAAATAATGTATACATAATTTTAAATTTCTTCTTCTATTAAATAATTTTCAATAATCAAATCTTTTTCTAACCAGGCTTCACGACAATCTTTGATTGAAAAGTGTTGCATATATTCTGAAGAGAGTTTGTCTTCTATAAGTCCTTTAATCTTTATTTCCAGCTCTGGTCTTAAATCTTTATAAACACCAATTTTAGCATTTTCTCTTTCAAGATTATATAAATCGCTCCACATATTATCATAAAGGTCACAGTTTTTCTTTATAATCAGAACATCTTCTTCTGTTAAGTCATTTAATGTAATGTGAAAGCTTTTGAATCTTCCTTCACCGTCTCTATCATAGAAGGAGGTTGATACAAAAGCAAATTTTTTTACTAATTTCGACATATAATTTATTTTATATCATTTAAAAACTTTTCAAACATTTCAAACATTTCTTCAGTTAGTAACCATTCTCCTTTATAGTTCCAAAAAGGAACGGCTTCTGTTCCTATATCATATTTAAAATTAGTACACCACTCAGCAAATCTACAAGCGACTTCTTCTTTTGTTTCATCTGGCATTATAAATTTATCTGGCATATTGTTATTTTAAATAAGAGTTAACATTTTTTCAATACAAGCTATTTGAGCTTCTTTATAGGTCAAATATCCAAGCAAAGTGTCATCTAAATAAGATTCTTCTAATGCTAGTTTCCATATTTGAAACCTAAATCTATATCCAACTTTTCCTAATGAACCAATTTCAATGTCAGCTATACCATATAGATATTTGTATTTTTCTCTAAACCAATCAAAAGTTTGGTCATATGTTGGTGCGTGTGTTTTTTTTAAATTTAATTCATCCATTATTTTTTCAGATTGAACGAAACCCATTTCATCATAAACTGACAAACATGGTTCATCAAAGCCTTTCTCTTTTAATTTTAATGCCAACTCATAAGGAATAAACAAGTGTTTTAAAATCATATTTTATAATTTTTTATATATTAATATATTTTAAAGATTAAAAAATTTTATTTCAATAGTATCAATTTTTTCTTTGGTGCATACCCATTCCACATCGTCACTGTAATAATAACCACCATTATATCTGGAATAAATGTTGGTTCTCATTTCTTTGTGTTTATCCAAACATTTTTTTTCAATACGGTATGGTATACCGTCTTTATAAAAATCAGCTTGTTCTTCACATGAACTTAAAAAAAGTATACATATAATATAAAGATGTTTCATTTTTGTTTTTTTTTAAATAATAATTTATCCTTTAAAAGTATTTTTTAAATACATACAAGCATCATACAAACTTTTAAATTTTGTAATATTTTTATAATGCTTAATATAACAATCATTTTCGTTTTTATAATAGAACAAAACATTAGATAGTTTGTAGTGTTTTATTTGAAGAATTTTACACCCATCTTCTTTAAATTCAACGTGTTTAATAATTAGATTAAATTCTTCAACAAAATCTTTTTAAAAAAAATATAATAAATTAAACGAAAATTATTATAAAAAGTTTTAAAAAAGCCACTTATTTTTTTTAAGTGGCTTTTTTTTATTTATCTAAAGCAATTAAATCTGTTCCCATAACCAAGCTTTGCAGCTCTGGCATTTGTTTTAAAGCATTTTCAGTTACTTTTGCAATAAGTTTCTCTTTTAAAGCATTTTCATTCTTTAATAACTTGTCAATTTCGTCTATCTTTTTTGATGCCTCTTTCACAGCATCGGGGACATTATATTTTGCTTTAAAATTAACATCCAAATTCAAACCACAATAATTCGATGAATAAGAATCTGTTCCTTGTGTTCCGCTTGTAACATAATGAAAATTTGATTGTTCTTTATCTCCATCTTCATCTTGGCTGAATTCTGGACAAACGTCAATTGATTTAATATTAAATTCACAGTCTCCGTTTTTATTTTCCCCACAATAACCGTGTCCACCACAAACACTATAAACTGTATGTCTGATACTATCAGACACACTTTTAATCCCAAAATCAAGTTTAAATTTTGCCTTTGGATTTAAAAGTTTCAAAAGACTATAATATGCTTCAATTGTTTTATCTCCTTCAGTCTTTTTTGTAATATACTTTATCCATTTCTGATTAATTTCATTGAAAAGCTTTTCAACTCCATCAGCATAAACAAGTCTATGCTCCTCTCTTTGTTCATTTAATTTTTCCCTGTTCTTAACAACAAGCATTGTGATTACATCGGTGTTGCTTACTGAAAAGTTTGTTTTTAATTCATTTCTATCTTTTGATTCCATTTTTTTTGTTTTTTTCGTTTATTAAATAATTTCTTTTTTGTTAAGGTCGAATTTTTTGCTTGGGATATTATCAAATTGATGAACTTCAAATTTTTCATTTGATAGTTTATTCTCTTTAATTGCTTCTTTTGGGAATACAAGCCAGGTATGTTTTTTTGTAAAATTTCCCAATGTAATATACTCTTTCAGATTTTTATCCCAAATTCTGTAAATGTGCGTTTTTTTCATTATTCTGTTGCTTTAAAAGATTTAACATATTCCCAATCAATAGTATTTATGAAAGGTTTTGCCTTTTTGATAAGCTCTTCTTGTTTAGCTTCCCATATATTTTCATTTTCTTTCCATTCTTTTTCTATTTCAAAAAGTTTTGGATTATATACTCTGATTCCTCTGCATTCCCTGGCTCTATAAGAGTTTCCAGGTTCATATTTTATGTAACTTTTATTTTTTCCATCATTATCCTTTTCTATGATTAAAGCCCCATCTTTTCTAACGCCAATAGCTGTTGCTGTTATTAAATCCCCATCAAAAGATTTTTTGTCTTCATCTCCATATCCACTTGATATAACCATGACTTTAAAAGACTTAAAGTTTGCATTTGCTTTAAGGAATTTGTCTACTTCTCTTTTAAGTGCTGTAAGACTGCTCCTGGTTGATGTCTTAAAGTCATCTTCCATAACCATTTCACAAACGAACTTATCTTTATCTTCATCATAATAAATGTCAAATCCTCTATAAGTTTCCATTAAATGGTCAGTGTTTCTATTCATAAACTTTTTTCTGTTTTTATTGTATAACGTAAATTAAAAGAAAAGGTTTCATTTTTATTCAAATCTTTCTTTTATTAATTGTTTTTTTGCGTCTTCTGGTGAAAGAAATCTTGATTTTTTGTAATAATATTTACGATTTTTATCATCTAAAACAAGATATGCTAAATATGTATAGTCTAAAACCTCATACCACCTTTTAACTGTTAAGCATACATCAACTGAATTTGGAATTGATTTATTATCAATACAATATACTTTATTATTGTTCATATCTTTTTTTAATTAACATTATTTTATATTCTTCTGAAGGAATAAATTTTTCTTCAACGATAGCGAACAGAAGAATTCCATCATCTGAATGAACTGTGTAATTATCATTAACAAATTTTTCAAAAGTCATGTCATTGTATTCATTTTCACTTATTGCTTTAGTTGTTTTGTTCATATCTTTCTTTTACGATTTGTTTTTTTGCATCTTCTTCTTTTAAAAACCTAAAACTATAATATCTTTCATAACAATCTTTCTCAAAGCTTATTATGTGATACAATCCATTAACTGAATAGCTAAATTCAGTATCAATCAAATCATACCAAAACCCCGCTTTTAATGGGCCTCTTTCATCTAATCCAGAATCATCTATACAATAAACTTTTTTCACCATTCAAATCTTTGTTTAACTAATTTTTTTTTGTATTCTTCCAATGTAATAAAATCATGTATTGGAGCACAATTTAAAAATCCATCATCCCCAATAAATTCATAAAATATACCACAATCAAAAAAATCTGTTAAGTCAAATATGATACATTCATAACATTTCCATTTTGTTATAAAAGTTTTTTTTTGATTGCTCTCAGTTAAATCTTGAATACAAACCATTTTATGTGTTCTATTCATAACGTTCTTTAATTAGTTTTATTTTGTAATCTTCAATAGATATAAATTTTTTATTTGATACAGTATATGGAAGACCATCATCTGATTCTAAAAATAAATATTCTCCTACAGGTATTTTTCCTATTATATAAGCATATTCACATTCATAAATTTTGTTTAAAGTAAGGTTTGACATCGGCTCTCCAAAAATATCAAGATTATCAATCAATATCATCTTCATTTTGTTCATATCTTTTTTTTACTAATTTTTTTTTATATTCATCTTCTGTTATAAAAAATTTTTTGTCTTCGAAAATAACACATCCTTTTGCATAAATCACGAAATAAAAATTGTTCGTGTCAGAGTCTTCTTTGATTTCATACCAATTACCTTTAAAACAACATTTAAAAAAACTGCCTGAGTCTTTTATACAATATACCTTTCTCATTACTCAAATCTTTCTTTTACTATTCTTTTTTTTGCTTCTTCTGTAGAGAGAAACCTCCATTTATAAAAAGCAACAACATATCCTGAATCACTAATGATATCATAATAATCTTCTGTTTCACTAATAACATCATACCATTTATTAGCAGTTAAACAATCTGTAATGTATTTAGCATAAATACAATATACTTTTTTCATTGTTAATATCTTTGCTTTATAATTTACTGTTTTGTTTTAAATCTATGTTTAAAAAACCAGCCATCTTGCTGCTCTTTAAGTCTAATATTATACATGTCATAACCCTCTTATATAACTTCATAGCAAGCACCCTTAAAAAATTCCATATAAATATTATCAATACAAAATAATTCAAATTTGTTCATACCTTTGTTTTATTAATATTTTTTTATATTCCTCAATAGAAACGAATCTATAGCTATTAAAATGTCCTTGTATTCCATTGTGTCTTACTAAATAAGAAGCTTCATTAAAATATTTTTTTTCAACTTCATATACTTTTCCATATTGAAGAAATTCAGCAGCAACTTCTCCAAGATTTTCAACATTAACACAAATTACTTTAAAATATTTCATATCTTTCTTTTACTATTCTTTTTTTTACTTCTTCTGTAGAGAGAAACCTCCATTTATAAAAACAATTTTTGTTACCAAAATTATCAATAATTGCATAATATATTTCTGTCTCTTCAATAATGTCATACCAAACACCACAAGTAATCAGGAAGTTCAGTTCTGAATTGGAAACGCAATATATTTTATTTTTGTTCGAATCTTTCTTTTACTAATTGTTTTTTATACTCTTCCAGTTCAACGTATTCATTCTTAAGTACTGTGTTTGAGCATTCATTGTCATCAATTACACAAACATCATCACCAAAATAAATTATTTTTACATCGTATATTTTATTTATAGTAAAATAATCCCTTGTTAATATTCTAATGTCATCATAATTTGTAAACACGATTTTCATTGCTTATATCTTTTGTTTATTAAATGGTTTTTATAGTCTTCTTTGGTTATAGCTTTTTCTCCTATTCTGATGTTATCATCAATATAATACTGTGTAGCAAAATGATTACCTTTTTCATCATAAAAATTTGCTTCGCCTTGCTTTAAACCATTATCGTCAACATAGCAAATAGTAGTATACATACAGTCTGCATCTATTATTATCATTTCATTTAGCTTCATCCTGGGGAGAGTTTTGTTCAAGCCTTTCTTTAACTAAATATGATTTATATTCCTGCAAAGAAAAATATTTTTTATCAATATAATACCACAAACTTATAATTGAACCATCTTTGTTATATGTTGTAATCTCTTTTTGAGCAATACCATCATCTTTTTCGCAATATTCAGACCAGGTTCCATCAAACCATTTTATTATTTTTTTGTTAATTTTCATATCAACTTAGGGAGAATTGAAATGGATTTTGCTTTATCAATTAAAAAATCCAAACTAACGAAATCAGAATAAAAAAAGTCTATTTGTGATTCTTCCAGGTTAATTTTTAGATATTTTAAAACCAATAACTTTAACTCTTTTAGAATTTTATTATAGCTTCCATCAGCTTCTTTGTAAATAATTTCATAAACATTCGTGTATGAGAACCAAATCCTTATCGCATCTGAACAAATGTAATTTTCATTCAACACATTTTCAGAAAAACGATAATTAATCAAAAAATTTTTAAATTCATTTTCATCACAAAAATCAATTTCAAAATAAATTTTATTTTCTTTGGTCAAAAAAATATAATGTGGACATATTGTGTGGTCATATCTCATTTCTAATTTAGAAAAAATATCATTAAGAAGACTATAAAGTTTATTCAATTTTTAAATTTTTGCAAAATATAAATCTCCCCAATCTTATAAGAGACTATTTATAATAACGAAATTTATAGCCAAAAGTTGCAAAATTTAATAAAAGAGCTTCTATTAAAACAAAAACCGTCCAAAAAATTGGACGGTTTTAAAAGTATGAATGTGTTTGCAGCAACATTATTTATAATAACGCAAATTATTTAAAAAAGTTGTTGCACTTTTTCCAGTATGATGGTTCACCCTTGTGCTGAAGAGCCATTTATGTGTCTGTTTCCTGAGGCTTTGAAAAGTTCTGCTTTAATATTTGTTAACACAGAAGTTAAGCCACTTGTGTTTATTTCATTTTGCAAATCATTTTTTTGCATTACAGTAGAAGCTAAAAGAACGCCTTCTGATTGTTCTTTTTTAATTTTAAAAAATCTATTACCAACCAAGCCAGTGCTATCGCCTTTAAATTTCCACCAATTACTTATTGGAACTAAAGTTCTAACAGCAGGTGCTATTCTTTGTTTTGGAAGTATTTTTTTATTTGTTCCAGATAATTTTGACATATTTTTATATATAAATTAACCTTGATTTGTTGAACCTACTTTTATTCTGTTTGCAGAATCAACAATTTCAGCATTTCTTAAATCGCTTAAAAGAGTTGCTCCATCTGAGTTTAATAGATTTTGTAAAAAATTCTTATCTAATTCAACAGACGAACCAACAATACCTTTATTTCCTTTAAGTTTCATAAGTTTTGCATCTTTAGATTCAGCAGAATTATATCCTTTATATTTAAGCCATGTATTTCCAGACTTAAAGGGTCTTGTAGAAGGAGATATTCTTTCTTTCTTTTGAATGTTTTTAAGTGTTGCCGAGAATTTTGCCATAGTATTTTTTACTATAAATACAAGGATAAAAAATATTTTCTTGACTTTTTGAAACTTTTTGGAAACAATCGCGTATAAGAAGGTATATTTCATAAACAAAAAAACCAAAAAAAATATGAAAACAAAAGTAAGAACATTAGAAGTTAAATCAACGATTCCTGTGTATAAACACACTCATATTCAGATTCTTGGAAGCAGATATAGAAAAAGAAACAAAAATCATGTTGAATATTTGAATGTTATAGGCGAAATAACCTTTCAAGGTGATAATGAACGGGATTATTGGTATGGTATGAGTCTTTCTGTTACAAGTGGTTATGCAGAAGAATTTCTTGCTATGGCTAAACTTGTTAAAAAAATAAGAAACTCTGAACAATATGATGGAGGAAATATACAGCCAGATACAGTAAAAAAAATTATTGGTGCTGAAGAATATTTTCATTATCATTCCAATTATATACCTGTTACTGACATTGGTAAGAATTTCTATTCTATCTTTAAAGAAGGTGGAGAAGTTTGGACTTGCATACCTGCAAATAATGAAAAAGAAGCTATTAAAAGAATGGAAGGCATGAACCTGGGCGAAGGCTATAAAGTTCGTTTTGAAAGAGTTATTGAAAGATAGTTCATAAAAACTGAAACATTTTTTAATATAAAACGTATAAGAGAGTATATTATATCACAAGAAACAAAAAAAACATGGAAAAATTAAACGAAAAAAAAATACTATCATTTGAAACAGATTTAATAGAATTATCAAGATGTCATGTTGAACCAAATGAAAAAAACATTTTATTGGCTTATAACAGAGCTTTTGAAAAAAACAAAAAAATGCTCGGTGAATCAGAATTTCAAACCATTGCTTATTATTCAAATTTGCTTTTAAAGAAAGTAAGAAGAAGAAAGAAAGATGCTGTTGCTCAATTTGTGTTTAAAAGTCAATACACTAATTATTACAAAGAATTAATTAGAAACAAAGGATTCAACTTTGCTTTGTTTACTAAATTGTTATCCGATATAAAAGAAGCAAAAGTATAATTTGTTAAAATTGTTAAAAAATGAAACAAAATTCAAGTTTAAGCGTATAAGAAAGTATATTTACAAACCAAAAAAACCAAAAAAAGTATGAAAACAGCAGCAACAAAAAGAAGTGATTTAAATGATTTATTAGTTGAATCAGCCAAAGAAGGAGATGCAAGAGCAATTAATAAGTTGTGTCAAGCGAACTATAGCTTTGTTTTTAACATGTTATATTTCAAATGTAGAAACAGAGAATTAGCAGAAGACTTAACTCAAGATGTTTTTGTTAAAATGGTTAATAACTTGAATCAATATTCAAAAACAGACTTCAGATTTTCTTCTTGGTTAAGCTCAATTGTAAACAGCATTTTCATTGATAAGGTAAGACGAGATAAAAGTCGTGGAGAAGATAAGGTTTCTTTTACAGATTTCATTACAAGTAACAGCGAAGAAAGTGAAGATTTTGGTGTAGCAAGATTAACTTTGAACTCTCATGCTGAATTAAGTGTAGAAGAGATATACATTCATAAAGAAGCGGATAACATATTATACAGTGACCTGGCTGAAGCCATTGAAAGCCTTGATGAAGAACAAAAGATTGTTATTAAGTTAAGTCTTGATGAAGAAAATACTTACGAAGACATTGTTAATGAGACTGGCTTTGTTCTTGGAACTGTTAAAAACCTTTTATTCAGAGCAAGAAAACAAGTTGCTAAATATATCATTGCAAAAAATGTCAACAAAAGCGGAAGCAGATTAACACAAATGGTTTGTGATATGCATTTTGTTGATGGAATTGATTTGAATAACATTGCAAATATTTTAAATGTTAATAATGAAGATATTAACTCTATTGTAAAGATAGGATTAACAAACATTAAAAGCAAAGTGTATGCAGACGCTTTAATAGAATCTTAAATAACTATGTGTTTAATATTATTTAAAGCCTGGATAGAAATATTCAGGCTTTTTCTTTTTGTTCAAAACGATTCAAAACAACATATTTTTTAAATAAATCATATCCAAAAATAAATTTAGAAATATAATACTCATTGTTTTCTTTTTTAAACCCATAAAAGTAATAATAATATTCTTTATTTTTTTTTGTTATATCAATTTCACCAACAGATTGTTCGTCTTGAAAAACATCCATTATAAAATATGTTATTTTGTTTTCCTCTTTATCTTTAAACCATTCTTTTAAAAGTTCATCTTCTTTATATAAATTCATAAAATTTTATTGTTCAAACCTTTCAACAATTCTTCTTGATTTTTCTTGGTCAGAGTTTATGTATTCTTCTTGAGAAATAATCTCTTGTTTATACCACCAACTTTTTTTGTCTTGATATATCTTATAATATATTATTTTTCCACTCAATGAACTTTTTGCAAAATACCTTATATATATTCTGTTGCCCCAATCAGCCTTTAATTCTTCGATAAATTTTTTGGAAATGCCACTCATTGCTTGAATCTTTCTTTAATAAGAAAATTTTTTAAATCATCTTCATACATTAAATCTGAAACAAAATAATCATCTATGTCTTTTTTTCTTATGCGCCTATAAAATACATCACCATCTTCAGCATTATATGTTACATGAAGCTCTTCGTCAATTTCAAAACCTTTAATTTGTTCTATAATCCTTAAATTGTCTTCTTCATATCCTAATTCACTATCAAATAAAATAATAATCTGGTCTATTGTCATTATGTGTTATTTTCATCAAATCTTTTAATAACTCTTTTTTTCTTTTCCTGGTATGAGTTCAGATACTCTTCTTTTGAAATAATTTGTCCGTATTTTATTCCATCATCAAGAGCTTGTCTTGTTGTTTTTGTATAGAAAACAACTCCATTTGTAGCATTCCAGCTGAAATATTCCTCTTCCAATATTAAAGATTTAAGACTTAAATTCTTCAATTAAACCTATGCAGAGCGATAGATTTTCTTTGTTTAACGCTTCTCTATTCCAATCTGTCAAATCTTTGTTTAAAAGGCTCTTAAGAAGTTTTATATTTTTTGCATAAGTGCTTTCGTTTACATGCTTTATTGCCTCTATAAACATTGTTTCGTCTTTTGGTTCTATAA
>Ga0316217_10000463_pt1 | contig 58089 bp, 47 predicted proteins | sample 1anoAmetaG_FD_203633 | JGI IMG/M metagenome (GOLD analysis project Ga0316217, IMG submission 203633) | Freshwater microbial communities from Trout Bog Lake, Wisconsin, USA - 1anoA | ecosystem: Environmental > Aquatic > Freshwater > Lake > Hypolimnion/Profundal zone | place: USA: Wisconsin...
GGCTCGTAATGCGGGACCACTCGACATGGTGGGAGGCGGCGTAGATCGCGAAGGCCTTTTCGTTTTGGATCAAAACCGCTCGCACCACGCTGGAATCGTCGGCCCGGCCGAGGTTCATGACGCTGTCTGGAATAATCCCGACTTTTTTGTGGGCGTAGATGAGAGCGAACGCGGCTTGGGCGTGGGCCAGGAAGGGCAGGTCCCGGTAGGCGCCGTCGGCCGAGTCCTCGACCGCGTCGGCCAGAAACTCGAGTTGATCGACGAGATGGGGAAAGAGCGGCTCGTAAATTTGGGTAAACTCCAGCTTCCATTGAGGCAGGTGCCGCAGCAGCTTTTCCACAATGGCAGGCGTAATCGAGGCCGCGCCGCGATTTACAAAATCTACAATTTCGGCCATGTCGCCAGTCTATCAGACCTCTGGCGGAGGGGAAGAAAAAATTATATGGACTATGGATTGCGGGTTGCGGTCAGGAGGCCCGCGCCACGGTCCGCAGCCCGGCTTCCACTGGCCGCCATCGGGCGTCCATCGCCACCGCGATCGCGAGACGGCGCAAGTATTCCTCGCGATCGATCGTCACCGCGCCCAGCCGCCCGGTTATGGGGGTGAGCATCTGGACATCGAACAAGGCGAACGCTTGAGCGCGCAAATGCTCCACCAAGTGGAACAAGGCGACTTTGGAGGCATCGCTGACGCGGTGAAACATGGATTCGCCCGCGAAGAGCCCGCCTACGGCCACGCCATAAACGCCGCCCGCCAGCCGGCCCTCCGCCCAGCATTCCAGGCTGTGGGCGTGGCCGCGCCGATGCAGTTCCGTGTAGGCGGCGATGAACTCGGTGGTAATCCAGGTCGTTCGGCGGCCCGGCGCCGGCGCCGCGCAACCCGCCATCACCTCCCCAAACGCGCGGTCGGTTGTGATCTCGAACCGCCCCCGGCGAAGCGCTTTGCCAAGGCTGCGCGAAACGTGGAATCCATCCAACTCGAAGACCCCGCGCGGATCCGGCGACCACCACGTCACGGGCCTGACCGTCCAGGGAAAGACCCCCGACCGGTAGGCCAGCAAGAGCCGGTCCGGCGACAAATCGCCCCCGACCGCCACCAACCCCTCCGCGTCGGCCTCGCGAGGATCGGGAAATTGCAACCGCCGGTCCAGGATGGTAATGCTCATGGCTGCTTGGAAAGGTCCTGGCCTCGGGCCAAGAGGCGAGCGGCGTCTCACTGATTGGGGCGGCCGGGCAGGCTGGACGCGTTCAACCCCGCCAAAAGGTTCATCTGAAAATAACCCGACATCTCCATTAGCTCCAGGTCCACGGCGGTCTTCTTGGTCAGATGTTGGTAGGGATCTTCGGGCGAGCCCTGCCGCACCCAGGAGCCGACGCGGATGTCGTTGAGGATCTGGAGCAGCCACTCGACATCGCCCGGCGTGAGCGAGAGACGCCAGTCGGCGCCGTGTTCGCGAAACCGTTTGGGATCGGCCAGCAGCAGATCCAACTGTTGCTTGTTCTCCCGCCGCTGTTCCGCCAGCGCCTCATCCAGCAGGCGCTGGTCGGCGGCGGCGTCCGGTAATTTCCGCCCCTTGCTCAACGGTTGATGGGCGGGAGGCAGGCACGGGTACCGGCTCAGGATGGCGGCGAACAACAGGCTCTCCGAGGGGCTGAGTTGGAACTCGATAAAGCCGCCCTGGGACCGGAGGCGCTTCACTCGTCCCGCTCCATGGTTGCGTGAAGGGAGTATTTCTGGAGCAAATGCACGTAGTGCTCCGCCTTCTCGAGACTCTCGCGCGCCAGGGCGCTTTTGCCCTGTTCATGCACCTGCAGCATGTGCCGCCGCGCTTTTTGGAGCGGCCACCGAAAGACGATCTGGAAGACATGCGTGACGTATTCCATATAATTCACCGGGTCATTCCAGCAAATGACCACGTAGCCCGGCTCCAAGCTCGAGCGGGACTTTTCCTCCGCATCCAGGCTTATCCCAGGCAGTAATTCGGGCGCGGCGGTCTCAGCCATGACTTCAAGCATTGAAAAATGCCGTTGCCACCCATGAGTTACGCAAAACTCGCTTCATCGTCTGAAGGTATTTTGTCGGTCAAAGGTCATCCATACCAGCACTCCCTTTACAATACGCTCTCGCCCTATCGGCGCAACAAGAAATCCCCCGGGTTTTCAAGGTTCGGGACCCCGCCGAACTTCCGAAAACAGACGGCGCGAATGAACATTCGGAAGTGCAATCCGTCCAAGCTGTGCTAAGATTAAGCACTTATATAGCGTGATGATAAATCGTTTTGTTCAGCGAATGCTGCTCCTCTCCGTGAGTTGCGGCGCGGTGTTGTCTTTGTTTTCCGCCGAGCCGGTCGCGCCGGCTCTCGACTCCAGCCAGGCGCCGGTTACAAACCACGACGCTTCCACTAACGTCTTCCACCCCGTCAAACCTGGCCCGGATGACGGGATTATCGCCTGGACGACGGCCAAGATGCTCGTGCAGTCCCAGTTCCTGCAGCAGCCCTTCAACGCCGCCGTGTCCAGCAAGCTCTTCGACCGCTACCTGGAGACCTATGACCCGCAGCATCTGCACTTCCTCCGCTCCGACCTCGCCGAGTTTGATCACTATCGCACCAATCTTCATCGTCTGACCCTGAACTCCCACCCCGACACCACGCCGGCGGACGAAATCTTTAACCGCTTCATGGAGCGGCTCGCGCAGCGGGTGGCTTACGTGGACGAGTTGCTCCAGCACGAGAATTTCACCTTCGAAAACGACGAACGGGTAGTGATCAATCGGAAGGATGAACCCTACCCCTCCGACCTGGCGGACGCCAAGCGGCTCTGGCGGGACCGCCTCCGGGCCGAGTATTTGCAGGAGAAACTCGGCTTGACGGATCCCCATAAGAAAACGACCGCCTCCGCGGGAACCAATGCCGCCTTAAAGAGCGCCAAGGCGGAGCCGGCCAAGGGCGGGACCAACGACATCGACAAGAAGATCGCCGCCAAGCCCAAGACCGCGCACGAGCAGATCGTTGAGACGCTTACCCACCGATATCATCGCACCACCCTCCGCACTTTTTCGGAACTCACCGACGACGATGTGCTCCAGATTTACCTCAACGCGCTGGCGCATGTTTACGACCCGCACTCCGACTACATGAACAAGGCGGCGCTCGACCAGTTCACCATCGCTATGAATCTCAGCCTCTTCGGCATCGGCGCGGAACTGCGCTCCGAGGAGGGTTACTGCACGATTAACCGCCTCATGGTGGGCCCCGCCGCCGAGAGCAAGAAAATCAAAGAGCGCGATCGTATCATCGCCGTCGCGCAAAGCAACGGCCCCCCCGTGGACCTGGTCGACATGCGCCTCGACAAAGCGGTGCAACTCATCCGCGGTCCCAAGGGCACTCCGGTAACCCTGACGATTCAGCCCGCAGGCGCCGATGCCTCCGGCCGCTTCGACATCACGCTCATCCGCCGCGAAATCAAGATCGAAGACCAGGAGGCCAAGGCTAAAGTCATCGATCTCCCGGGCGCCCAGGGTCCGGGCCTGCGCCTGGGCGTCATCGACCTCCCGTCTTTTTACGCCAACTTCGACCCGGCCAATTCCCGGCAAAAAACCGAGCCTAAGAGCACGACGGCCGACGTCGCCAAGCTGCTCACCAAGATGAAGCAGGAAAACGTCAACGGCGTGATCCTGGATCTCCGCCACAACGGCGGCGGCTCCCTGGATGAGGCCATCCATCTCACCGGCCTCTTCATCAAAACCGGCACCGTCGTCCAGGTAAAAAACTACGATAACGTGGTGGAGCAGGACGATGACAGAGACCCTTCCGTGCTCTATGACGGCCCCCTGATCGTCCTGACCAGCCGGCTCAGCGCTTCGGCGTCCGAAATTGTCGCCGGCGCCCTCCAGGACTATGGCCGCGCCCTGATTGTGGGCGACACCTCAACTCACGGCAAAGGCACCGTCCAAACGGTCGTTCCGGTCAATTCGATCTATTCCCAATTAACCCACAACCCACCGCTGACCAACGACCCGGGCGCCCTGAAAGTGACGATCAAGAAATTCTACCGCCCCAGCGGAGCTTCGACCCAGAAGAAAGGCGTCATTCCCGACGTCATCCTTCCCTCGGTCCTTGGCGAATCGAAGGAGATCGGCGAGAGCACCCTCGACAACCCGCTCCCGGAGGACACCATCGAAGGCGTCAAGTTCGATCATTTGAACCTCGTCGCGCCCTATGTTCCCGAATTGCGCAAACGCTCCTACCAGCGCATCGCCGCCGACCCCGAATACAACTATATTCGCGAGGACATCGAGCAATACAAGAAGCTGGTGGCCGACCGCACCATCTCGCTCAACGAGAAGCAACGCCTCAAGCAGAAGGAGCAGGATGACCTCCGCGCCAAAGCGCGAGATAAGGAACGCCTGGCGCGCAAGCCCGCGAGCGAGACCATTCACGAACTGACTCTCAAGCAAGCTGATCTTCCCGGCCTGCCGCCGCCGGCGCCCAAGACCAACGCCGTGGCAAAAGCCGCCTCCGAGAGCGTTCCCACGGACCTTGATGACCTGACCGGCGCCGCTTTGGACGATGAGAAGCCGGCCCCCGTGGACGCCCTCCTTGCCGAGACCGAACGCATCCTGGCGGATTACCTGTTTTTGCTCCCCAAAGACGGACTGCTCACCGCCGCTCCGACCCGCCTCAAGTGAGGCGGTTCCCGGCCGTCCCGCGCCTCATTCGCGTGGGGCGGCATTAAGCTCGCAAAATTCGTTGGTTGCTCCCGCTGGCTGGGCTGAACAGTTCTCCGCCCGTCTCGCGTCCGGCTAAGCCCAACGGCGCGCGGAGCGACGCGCCCGGCCATTTTGGGAGTTTGATCCCGCCCGGGCATTCGCGCTCTTAGCGCTAATTCTGGTTGCAAATAGGTGGCGTTATGCTACTTGGTAGTAGCATGCCCGTTCCCGAAAAGCTTGATATCCATAGCGAGTCGTTCCTGCGCTCCCTGATGCGGCGGCAGTTTCGTCTGTCGCTGGTTTGCGCGGCCGCTTTCATGGCCGGCTTGTTTGGCCTGCCCCTGGCGAATTATTTCCTGCCCGACCTGATGGGCGCGCGAGTATTTGGCTTCACGCTGACTTGGTTGATCCTCGGGATCGGTTTTTTCCCGCTCGTCTGGGTGATTGCCTGGCTGTTCATCCGGCAATCGATGGCCTTGGAGGAGCAGGAGGTGGCGCGCACCGGGCGGCGATCCGGACCGGCGGAGTTAGCGGGCATTGAGGCCGATCGGCGGTCCGGGGCCGGTCGGTTCTAAGAAGCTATGCGCATCGATCTCTATATTCTGGCCTTTAGCGGAGTGACCGTGATGGCGACCATCTGGCTGGGCTTTTGGGCGGCCAGAAAATCAAAGACGGCGCACGACTTTTTTGTGGCGGGGCGCGCGGTGAGCGTGGGCTGGAATGCCTCCGCCATTTCCGGCGAGTATCTGAGCGCGGCTTCTTTCATGGGCATCGCGGGCATGGTGATGAGCGTGGGCTATGACGCGCTCTGGTACCCGGTCTGCTACGCGTGCGGCTACCTCTTCCTCTTGCTCTTCATCGCCGGTCCCTTGCGGCGTTTCGGAGCCTACACGATTCCGGATTTCGCCGAAGGCCGCTACGATTCGCCGATCTTTCGCAAGATCGCCGTGGTGTTCGTCCTGTTCATCGGCTTCTTCTACACGCTGCCGCAAATGAAGGGCGCCGGCACCACGCTGGCTTATATTATTCCGGGCCTCCCCTATTGGGCGGGAGTAGTCCTGGTGGGCGCGGTCATCACGCTGAACGTGGCTTTGGGCGGCATGAAAGGCATCACCCTGGTGCAGGCTTTTCAGTACTGGGCCAAGATGTTCGCCATCTCCGCGCCGATCCTTGTGTTGATGGCGGTCTATGGTCACTACGGCCATCAGTTGCGGCAGGCTGGCTCCATGTCCTCGGGACCGATGCTTCCGGAGGTAAGGTCGGTTCAAGGCGCCGCTGGTTCCGAGACGGTCGTAACGGTGCGCCGGGCGCTGCCAGAGAAGGCCCCCACCGACGACGCCTGGCTCAACCCGTTCGGCCCCCTCACGACCAAGGCGGCCAAAGCCGCCAAACTCTCGCCGGAACAAGCCAAACCCTATTCTCTGCTCTACACCTACTCGCTCATCATCGCCCTGGTCTGCGGGACGGCCGGCTTGCCTCACATCCTGGTGCGGTTCTATACCAACCCGGACGGCGCCGCGGCCAAACGCACGACGATGTGGGTGATGATCCTGATCGGCACGTTCTACGCCTTTCCCCCTATTTTTGGCGTGCTCGGGCGCAGCCTGTTGCCCGAACTCTACGCCGGCGTCGGCGCCAAGGGTACCGATAAAATCGTCCTGGAGCTGCCGCGATTGCTCAACGACCGCTTCGCTCCCCTGGGCTCGGTGCTGAGCGGCATTACCTGCGCCGGCGCGTTCGCGGCCTTCATGAGCACCTTTAGCGGCCTGCTGGTGTCGATGACCGGCGCGCTGGCCCACGACGTCTATGGCCGCATGCTGCGGCCGCAGGCGACGGCCGAACAGCGGATGCGGATGTTCCGCTGGTGCGCCGTGCTGCTGGGCGGGCTCTCCATTATCGGCGGCATGCAGGTCGAACCGCTCCAAATCAACTTTATGGTCGGCCAGGCCTTCGCCATCGCCGCCGCGAGCTACTTCCCGCTCCTGTTCATGAGCACCTGGTGGCGAGGCATGACCATGAAAGGCGCCGCGGTCGGGATGCTCGCCGGTGGATGCCTGGCGCTGGCGGCGATCTCCCTGACGAGCTTCAGCGACCTCAAGTGGGTGGACCTGGGGATATTTTGGGCCGCCCATCCCTTCCTCCGTATCCTTTGCGAGCAGCCCGCCATCTGGGCCGTGCCCCTGGCGATCTCGCTGATGGTCGTGGTTTCGCTCTTGACCAACGCCGAAGTTCCCCTGGATGTCCGGATGAAAATGCTGGTCCTGCACGCCCCCGAACGGCTCGGCCTCAAGCAGGAATATATCCAGGAACACCAGCAAGCTCGCTGAATGGAAGCGCCGAGGGTCGGCGCTTGTTGCGGCGGGCAAATTAAGCCTCAAACGATTTTCTAAAACGGTCAACCACCGCCTTAAACTCTTCCTCGCTCAGAGCGGTTTTTCGGGCGGCGCTGAGGCGGCGGATCTCCGTCAGGAGCGCGGGCAACGCTTCCACTGGCAGGGTGACATTCAACTGTTCCAGTTTGCGGCTCAGGAGATGCGCGCCGGAATGGTGGCCCACGACCATCTCGGTCGGGGCATGGCCAACTTCTTCGGCGGAGAAGAGCTCGTAGGCGCGACGGTCCGCCAAGAGGCCGCTGCAGTGAATCCCCGATTCGTGCCGGAACACGGCGGCGCCAACGATCGGCTTGTCCTCCGCCAAGGGCCGGCCGGAGGCGCGCGCCACCAGGGCGCTGAGGTTCGATAGTTTTCGCGTATCGACCGGGCAACTCTCCTCCAGCGTCATCCGGATGGCCATGACTACTTCCTCCAGCGAGGCGTTGCCCGCGCGTTCGCCCAGGCCGTTAATCGTGACGCTCGCGCCCTCCGCCCCGGCCGCCAACGCGGCGATGGTGTTGGCCGTGGCCATGCCCAGATCATTATGACCGTGGAATTCAAGGGGCAAGCCGGGGGCTGCCGCGCGTAAAAAACCCACCAGGTCGCAGGTCTGCAGCGGGTTGAGCAGACCGACGGTATCGGCGATGCGCAGCCGGCTCAACCCCGCCGCGGTCGCCGCCTGGGCAAATTCGGCAAGGAATGAGCGATCCGCGCGCGAGGCGTCCTGGGCGCCGACCGAAAGGTACTGGAACGTGTCGCGGAAGGCGTCGGCCAGTTCGCCCATGACGCGCAGCACCCAAGCGTGATTTCTATTCCAGGCGCGAAGATGCAGCTCCGAGGCCGGTAAGGAAAAGTGAGCGCCATGAACGCGGCAGGCCGCGGCCGCTTCGAGGTCCTTGCGCGTGGCCCGACACCAGGTCGTCAATCGCAGCGGCAAGCCCAAGTCGCTGACCGCGTTGATGTCCTCTCGCTCCACCGGTCCGATGGCCGGCGCGCCGATTTCGATTTCCGGCACGCGGGCCTCGGCGAGCGCCGAAGCGATGGCGAGCTTTTCGGCTCGGGAAAAGACCACGCCCGCGGCCTGTTCGCCGTCGCGCAGCGTGGTGTCGATGAGGTGAATCCCGGGCATGTTCAGGCAAAGAGCGTGGCCGGCGGCAGTTCGCCCTTTTCCTCCAAACTGTCCAGGACCGCCTCCGCCGTTTCAACGGTCGCCTGCTTATACCAGATGTTCTCGGGGTAAACGACCATGACCGGACCGCTGTCGCAAATATTCATGCAACCGGTGCTCGACACCATGACATCGTCCAGACCGCGATCCTGCAGCTCCGTGGTGAGGTGTTGGAGGAGGTAGGCCGATTCCTTTTTGTGACACACGCCTTGGGCGCCGGTGGGGCGAAAACTGCCGCAGACAAATATGTGATGATTGGGTTTGCTCATATTTTGTTCGAGAATTGTGGGTTTGGGGTTAAGGGTTCGAACTGAAATCAGCCGCAGCCAGTGCCCGTGCCCTTGCACGAAACCCCCGCGCCGCAGCCGGAGAAGCGGCGCTTGATGGCCGCCGGCAAGGGTTGGTCGGCATAGACGGCGCGCAAGCCTTCATCGATGAGGCCTTCCATCTCGAGCACCTTCAGGCCGTTGGCGGCGAGGATTTTTTGCGGGCTGGACCCGGCGGCGCTGATGAGCAAGGCGCGGCAGTCGCTGAGCGAATCCGCCAATTGCTGCCAGCGCGCCTCGCCGCCGCCCTCCTCGGGCGCGGGGCGGATCTCGACCAGGCGAAATGTCTCGGCCTGCGCCGGGTTGGGTTCATAGATCAGAAAGCGCGCCGCCTCGCCCAAGTGCTGGTTGACGAGGGCGCCTTCCATGGAGGCCACCGCGACAAACGGGCGCGGAGGGGTGGATTGCGTGTTGCTGCTCATAGTGGCGTAGTGTTGGAGCGCGTCGATCTGCGCCGCGCCCATCTTCTCGGAGATGAGGCCTACGGAATCGGCGCGGCAGCGGGCGCAATGCGCCATTTGCGGCAGATGAAGCCCCGAAGCCAGGCGGACGCGCGCGGTCATCATCCCATCGGGCGCGGGGACATCCTCGAAGCCGGAGCCCTGCACCGGCACCAGCGGCATGCAGTTCATCACGTCCGCCCCGAGCGCCGCCACCGCGCGCGCCACTTCGGGAATGTGCTCGTCGTTGACGCCGGGAATGATAATCGCGTTGATCTTGACCGTAATCCCATGGGCCTTGAGCTGGGCCACCGCATCGAGTTGGCGGGCCAGCAGCGTCTGGGCCCCTTCCAGGCCGCGCAGCGGGCGTTTGCCATCGCGCACCCATGCGTAAATCTCCGCGCCAATCCGCGGGTCCACCGCGGTAATGGTGATGGTGACATGGCTGACGCGCAATCGGGCCAACGCTTCAATATGCGGACCCACCCCCATGCCATTCGTAGCCAGGCACAAGATGAGATGAGGAAAGCGCTCCCGCGCCAGGCGCAACGTCTCCATGGTTTCCGGGGCATTGGCAAACGGATCGCCTGGGCCGGCAATGCCCAGGACCGTGATTTCCGGCCGCTGCGCCAGCGTAGCGGTCAGATAGGCCACCGCCTGTTGCGGCGTGAGAATCGTGCTCGTGACCCCCGGCCGGCTTTCATTGACGCAATCATACTTGCGGTTGCAAAAGTTGCACTGCAGGTTGCAGCGCGGCGCCACCGGCAGGTGGATGCGGCCGAAGCGGCGATGGGCGTCGTGGCTGAAGCAGGGATGGTTCGCAAAATCAATGGCGGGTGAGTTCATGGCGCGGCGTCATTTCACAAATAGCTGTATCCGACCGACGAGGTGTCTTGTTTCACATCGAGCAAGGCATTGACTATGCGGTCGTACAATTCCTGGGCTCCGCGATAGCCCACGTGTAATATTCGCTGACCGCCCAGGCGGTCGTGGATGGGAAAGCCCACCCGCACCAGGGGGACCCCCAGTTTGCGAGCCAGCCCATAGCCTTTGCTGCTGCCCAGCAGGAAGTCCGGCCGCAGCCCCGGCGCCACTTCAGCTATCTCGGCAAAATCGAAGCCTTCTCGTACCAGCGTCTCGACCGGAAGCTCGGGCGCCGCGTCGCGCAAGGCCCGTTCAAAGCGCCGGCTCCGCCCGCCGCTGGCGCAGAGGACGGGCGTAATACCGACCTCGCAAAGGAACGCCGTCAGGCCGATGACCATGTCCTCTTCGCCATAGACCACGGCGCGTTTCTCGAAGATGTATTTGTGGCCATCGATCAAAGCGTCCAACAACCGCCCGCGTTCCAGGGTGTATTTGCGCGGCGCAGGCGCGTCGGCCAGCGTCGCGAGCAGGGCGAAGAAGGCATCGGTCTCTCGCATCCCGATCGGCAGGCCCAGCAAATGGCGTTGGATCTGGAACTTCGCCGCCAGCGCCTCGCCGGCGGTAGGGGTGGAAGCCAGGACGCGGCCAAACTCAATCGAGGCCCGACCGCGGCCCATCGCGGCGATGTCAACCAGGGGGGTGCCGCCCTCCTGCAGTTTTTCGTATTCCTGCCAGGTGACGCCGTCCATCGTCTCGGAATAATCGGGTAGCAGAGCGCAGCCCAAACCGAAGTCCTCCATGATCTCTTTGAGGTGCCGCAAGTCCGCGGCGGACACCATCCCTGGGAACAGGTTAACGCTCGGCGCGGGGGCGCCGCCCTGGGCCAGTTGCTCAACGATCGCCCTGACGGCGGCGTGGAAACCATCGATGTGCGTGCCGCGATAGCTGGCGGTGGAAACATGAACGACCGGAGGCGCGCCAGCCATATCCGGCTCGCGACGCAAATCATGAAGCAGTTGCGGCAGGTTTTCGCCGATAGTTTCGGCCAGGCAAGTCGTGGCCACGCCGACCAACTGGGGTTGGTATTGGCGCAGCACATTGCGAATGCCCTGCTGGAAATTACTCTTGCCGCCGAAGATGGCGCTCTCTTCGTGGAAATTAGACGAGGCGATATCGATCGGTTCCCGAAAATGGCTGATGAGATAACGGCGGATGTAGGTCGAGCATCCTTGGGAGCCATGGAGGAAGGGGATGCAGCCTTCGACCCCTCGAAAGACCAGGCAGGCGCCCAACGGGGTGCAGAGTTTGCAGGGGTTCCGCGTTGAAGAAAAATGCTTGGAGCGAGGCTCGCCGTCCTCGTCCTCCTCGAGGGCCGTGGCGCAGGGCGGGGCGGCGCCGGCCGGGCGGAGAGGCTCGGCCATTGGCCGCGCGCGGGCGTCCGGAATGGACGGGCAGAGGTTAGCGCCGGCGCCCCCAATCGCCCCCCCGAGCGCCCCTGCGCCGGCGCACACTCTGCCGCCTCCCGATGGTTCGGGATGTCGTTCGTCTATGTCGGTTTTCAACACGGCGATTTCCCTAACGCAGGAGCAGTGCCAAGCGCGCCGCGGATCGCGCGGTCTTTGCCAGCGCGAGGCGCGCGCGAGAGAAATGGGCCAAAAACGAGAGATTTTCGGTTCGTCCCGGGTTCGGGCGACCTTGCGTTGGCTGAAGGAGTCCAACCTTTTTGTAGCTTCCGCAGGGTGAACCTACAAGAACGTCGGGACGCGGGCATAGCGGAGGCTGAAGGGCTGCGTCCGTTTGGCCCGCGAGTTGCTTTTCGCCGGGATCTCGGGAATGCTATCGCGCGAACGGGAATCCCGATAACCATTAGTATGCAAGTATTGAATCCAGTGATGACACCCGCCGTCGGCGAGCGGCTCCAGCGGTTCGTTGGCGACCGCGTCAGTTTCGGTTTGAAAGACCGGGACGGGCAAGGCGCGCCCGAAGGCTGGACCGCCAAGCTGCGCACCAATCTCGGGCGCGCCGCCCTGTTGCGTCGCGAGATTGTACAGGCCCATACCGGCGGCCTCTCCCAGGCGGGAGCGTCCTGGCGCGACTTGCCCATGCGCCGCGAGGGCGGCGGTTGGGCGCTCGATTTGCCCCTGGCCGAGCCCGGCTTTTTCAAGGCCAAGGCTTACCTCATCGACCCGCGCGGCTGGCAGGTTTGGCCGTCGGGACCGGATTTTGGCATCGCCGTTCATCCCGACAGCTACCGAACCGCCAACACCATTTACTGCGCCTTCGCCCGGATGTTCGGTTCCAGCCGCGCCGCCGTCTCCACGGTGGACGTCCAGCGCGAGGCCGTCCTTAAGGGGTTGGACAAAGAGGGTTTCACCGTCATCCCGCCCTCGGGAACGCTGCGCGACCTCGCCGCTTTCCTGCCGCATATCGTGGAAACCCTCGGTTGTCGGATCATCCATCTCCTGCCCATCAATCCGACCCCGACTACCTACGCCCGCTTTGGACGCTTCGGCAGCCCCTACGCCGCCTTGGATCTCACCGCCATCGACCCCGCCCTGGTGGTCTTCGACCGCCGCACCACAGGCGTCGACCAGTTCCGCGAATTGGCCTACGCGATCCATCGCCGCGGCGCGCGCCTCTTTCTGGATATCGTCATTAACCACACCGGTTGGGGTTCGCGCCTCCAGGAGAACCACCCGGAATGGTTTCTGCGACAGCCCAATGGCGCCTTCGCCAGCCCGGGCGCCTGGGGCACGACCTGGGAGGACCTGGTCGAACTCCAGCATGTGAATGTCGATTTATGGGATCAGTTGGCCGGGATGTTCCTCACCTGGTGTCGTCGCGGCGTCGACGGTTTCCGTTGCGATGCCGGTTACAAAGTCCCGGTGCCCGCCTGGCAATACATCGTGGCGCGCGTGCAGCAGGAATTTCCCCACACCCTCTTTCTCCTGGAAGGCCTGGGCGGCGCCTGGGAAACCACCGAGGCGCTCCTGACCGATGGCGGCATGCAGTGGGCCTATTCCGAACTGTTCCAGAATCATTCCGCGCAGCAGGTTGCGGGCTACCTGGACCACAGTTTCCGCCAGAGCGAACGGGTGGGATTGTTAGTCCATTACAGCGAGACTCACGACAACGAGCGCCTCGCCGCGCGGGGCCGCGCCTGGTCGCTCCTGCGAAACCGGCTTTGCGCCCTGGCCAGCGTCAGCGGCGGCTTTGGCTTCACCGCCGGCGTCGAATGGCTGGCCACAGAAAAGATTCGCGTCCACGGTTCCACCGGAATGGCCTGGGACAACCCGGATAACCTGGCGTCGGAGTTGGGCAGGCTCAACGCCCTGTTGGCGCATCACCCGTGTTTCTTCGACGGCGTCCGCTGCGCCCGGCTCAGCCCCTTTGAATCTCCGGTTTGGGCCTTGCGTCGCGATTCGGCCGAGGGCCTCGACACGGTCCTCGTCTTGGTCAATACGGATGTCGAGCGCTCCCGGACCCTGCTCCTGGATGGCGAGACGCTGGCCCGGTGCTGCGCGCCTCCGTCAGCGGCGCCGTCCGCCCGCCCGGCCAAGGCGCTGCCGAGTTTGGCGCGTTGGACTGAGTTGTTGGGCCAGCCCCTTCCGACCCTAACCGCCAACCGGGACGGCGGGTTAACGGTGTCCTTGCCCCCGGGCGCCGCGTTCTGCCTGGCGCCAACTCCCGCCCCGGTCGGTCTGCACGGCGAGAACTACCGCCGCGCCCGCGCCCGCGCGGCCTGGGCTCTGACCGCAATCAACCAGGTCCTCCCCGTGGAATCCCTCAGCGCCCTCCCGTGGACTACGCTGGCCGCCGCCGTGGACCAGTCGCCCGCCGATTTTCTGGCGATCGTCTCGCATCTCGCGCGTACCGCCGCCGCCGAATCCGGGCTCGATGCCGCCTCCGCTTGCGCCCCGGTCAGGGACGTTTCATTGATCGAGCAACTCGCCGGCGGCCCCGCGATGCGGGCTCAAGGGGACCCCGTATTTCCCAACGTGATAGTCTGGGAATTGATCGATCTGCGGCGGATCACCCCGGCGCCGCCCGGCCACTGGTTACTGGTGCGCGACGTCGCCCCATTCCGCGCGACCTTGGACTATCGCGACGGGACCTCGCCCCTGAATGTGGAATCGATCCAGGTCCGGGAGTTTTACGTGGCCTGTTTCGCGCCTTGCCCTTCCGTCCCTTCCGCGGCGGGGTCCCCCGACGCCGACCTGAAGATCGAGCGCTATGGGGGGGCGCCCCAACAAGTCCAGGCCACCCTCCGGTTTCTGGCGCCTCTGCCTTCACCCCTCGTGTCGGAGTCATCCCCGCTCCCGGTGCAACCCACCGATCTCGTTCTCCTGACCAACGGTCGCGGCGGCATGGCCCGGCTCTGTGTTGACTTGGGCCGCGTCAACTCGAAATACGATTGCGTGCTCGGGGCCAACTTACATCCGACGCTGCCCGTCAACCGCCACGTTCTGGCCAAACGCATCCGGGTTTGGGTCAATGCCGACGGGTTCATCTCGCCGCTGGACTTTCAGAACCTGGCGGGGTTCGATCCCGGCGCGCCCGCGGTGTGGAAGTTCCTCGCCCAGGCGGGCGACGGGCGCGGGGTGGAAATTCGGATGACGGCCGAGATGCCCGAAGGCCGCAACGCGACCGTGTTTCAGTTCCATCGGCCTTCCGCCTCCGAAGCGGTCGGCAAGCAACTCCCGGCCCAAGCCGAGGTCCGCCTCACCGTCCGGGTGGACATCGAGGATCGGGATTTCCATTCGGAGACCCGGCGCAATGGCGGGGCCGAACACCACTTCGCCTCCCATGTCCAACCCCTGGCCGACTCCGACGCCGGCCAGGAGGGCTTTTCCTTCACCCCCGCTCCGGACCGCCGGCTTCGCGTCTTTGCCAACCGGGGCCAATACCATGCGGCGCCCGAGTGGAGCCAGGAGATCCCCCACCCGGTTGAACAGAGCCGCGGCCAGCCTGGGGCGGGCGACGCTTACAGCCCGGGGTGGTTCGACATCCCCATGTCCAAAGGGGACACCGCCACGCTCGTCGTTACCGCCGACCCCGATAATCCGACGCCAGAAGATTCGGCAGGAGCTCGGACCAAGGCGGCCGTTCCTTCCGCAGGCGCGCCGTTCGCGCCCGACGATGCCTTCGGCCTGCAACTCCTCCAGGCGGCGCGGGCCTACCTCGTTCGCCGCGGCCCGGGCAAGACCGTCATCGCCGGTTATCCCTGGTTCCTGGATTGGGGACGCGACACCTTCATTTGCGCTCGCGGCCTGATCGCCGCTGGTTGGGTCGAGGAGGTCAAGCAGGTGGTGATCACCTTTGCCCGCTTCGAAAAGGACGGGACTTTGCCCAACACCATCTTCGGCGAGGATGCCTCCAATCGCGACACTTCCGACGCGCCGCTCTGGTTCGGCGTGGTGTGCGAGGAAATCGCCGCCCTCGAGGGTGGCGGCTTTTACGCGACCAAGGTCGGCAAAGGCGACGCCACCATCGCCGATGTTCTGCGCAGCATCGCCGCCCACTACGCCAAAGGCGCGCCCAATGGCATTCGGATGGACCCGGCTTCGGCCCTCATTTGGAGTCCCAAGCACTTCACTTGGATGGACACCAATTACCCGGCCTGCACGCCCCGCGAGGGCTACCCGGTCGAAATCCAGGCTCTGTGGATCCGCCTCCTGCGCCAAGTCGACCGCCTCGGCGCCCACGCCGGGCGCCTGAACTGGGAGGTCCTCGCCGCCCGCGCGCTCGAGTCTCTCGACCAGTTGTTTTGGCGCGAGGATCACGGGTGGTACGCCGACCTGCTAGCCGGCCCCGCAGGCCAGCCGGCCGGCAAGGCGATCGTGGACGACGCCCTGCGAAGCAACTGCCTGTTCCCCATCAGCCTGGGCTTGACCGTCGGCGCGCGCGCCCAGCGCTGCGTCGCCGCCGCGGCTCGCTATCTTGTCGTTCCGGGCGCGCTCCGTTCCCTGGCGCCGCTGCCGGTCTCCGTTCCCCTTCCCAATTACGGGAGCGATGGACGCCTCTTGAATAACCCTTCGCTACCCTACTGGGGTCATTACGAGGGCGACGAAGACACGCGCCGCAAGCCGGCCTATCACAACGGCACCGCTTGGACGTGGACGTTCCCCGTCTTTTGCGAATCCCTGGCCTGCGCTTGGGGCTCGTCCCCCGCGGCGGTAGCCGCGGCGCGGGCCTACCTCGGCGGGATGGACCGCCTCTTGGCCGAAGGCTGCCTGGGCCAAATCCCGGAACTCCTTGATGGCGACGCCCCTCACTCCCAACGCGGCTGCGATGCCCAGGCGTGGGGCGTCACCGAGGCGCTGCGCGTTTGGAAAAAACTCCAAGGCCAACCTTGACCGAGCGGTTCCATCAACCTTCCCGATCCGGTGGCGGCGCGGCCTCCGCTTCGCGCGCGCGGAGGGTCATCAAGGCGGCGATGAGCATCGACCCGCCTCCGAGCATGACCACTTTGACGGGGTCGTTGTGGAAGACGTTCTTGACGATCGGTTCCAACGCCACCGAGGCTACGATTTCTGGAATGACGATGAAAAAGTTGAAGATTCCCATATACACGCCCATGCGCTCGGCCGGCAGCGCGGCGGAAAGCATGGCATAGGGCATGGAGAGAATCGACGCCCACGCGATCCCGACCCCGAGCATCGTGAACTGCCACCAAACACGGTCGTGAATAAAGCCGGTGGCTAAGAGGCTCAACCCGCCCGCGATCAAAGCCAGCGTGTGGACCAGCCTGCGGCTCGTAAGTCGCGCCAGCGCCGGGAGTGGAAACGCCACCGCAAAACAGACGATCGAATACCAGGCAAAGGTCTGGCCGCCAAAAGCCGTCCCTTCGTCAAAGGCGGGCGACTTGGCGTCGAGCGCGCCAAAGACCTGCTGGGCGGTGGCCAGGGAGAAAAACATCCACATGCAGAATAAGCCCAGCCAGGTGAAAAACTGCACCACGGCAAGCTGTTTCATCGTTCGCGGCATTTCGGCCAACGCGGTGGAAATATACGGGCCGCTCAACACGGCGCCGATCGCCGCGCCGATGGCGCCGCCCAACAACAGGTGCCAACCGGTCAGCACGTGGTCCACCAGGGCGCCGCGCGCCGCCCCCGCGACCACCCCGGCCACCGCCCCGATTAACAAAAAGGAGGGTTGGAGTCGGAAACCCGAGCGCCGCTTGCGGGCGGCCAGGAACTCCGCCATGTTTTCCGGCGGGTATTCCTTCGACATCAGCACCGTCCAGGCAACCGCCAGCAGAAACACCAAGGCGCCGAGTTTGAAGGCGTATTGCACGGTATTGGGAACGCCATTGGGCGCGTTGCCCGTGACCCCGAAGCGCCCCAACAGGGAGGGCAGCGCGTTGGCGATAGCCGCCCCGATGCCGATGAAAAAGCTCTGCATCACGAACCCCGAGGTCCGCTGCTCGTCGGGCAGTTTGTCCGCGACGAAGGCGCGGAACGGTTCCATGCTGATGTTGATGGAGGCGTCGAGCACCCACAACATGGTGGCCGCCGCCCAAAGGGCCGGCGCGTCCGGCATGAAGAAAAGCGCCAGGCAGGAGAGCAGCGCCCCGACGGAGAAGTAGGGCCGCCGCCGCCCCAGCCAACACCAGGTCCGGTCGCTCATCGAACCGATGATCGGCTGGACCAACAGGCCCGTGATGGGCCCCGCTAGCCACAGGATGGGGATTTGCGAAGGATCCGCCCCCAACTTCGCATAGATCGCGCTCATGTTCGCCAACTGCAGCCCCCAGCCGAACTGGATGCCCAGGAAACCCAGATTCATGTTCCAGACTTGCCCGAAGCTTAAACGCGGCTTTTGCATAGCGGATGATTTGAGCTAATCCACCACGGTTTGCCGCCGCGGGCAAGCCTTTTTACGGACGGTTGGCGGGTTGACTAACCCGGCAAGGTGGGCTTGTTTAAGGGTAATGCGAGAACGAATTGGATTTGTTGGAGTTGGGAGGATGGGCGCCAACATGGCGCGCCGGCTCAAAGAATGCGGCTGGGAGATCCCGGTCGTTTATGACGTGAACCCCGCCGCGGCGCAGGCCCTGGCCGCGGAGTTGGGGGGCCGCGCCGCCAACGCTTTGTCGGAAGTCGCCGAGGCATCGGATGTCATCTTCACCGTCGTCACCGACGATCGGGCGATGAAGCAGATTTACCGCGAGGGTCTCTTAATAAGCGCTCAAGGCAAGCTCTTCGTCAATTGCGCCACCGTAACACCCGACCTGCACGAATGGGTCCAAGCCCGGGCCGAAAAGGCGGGGGAGCGGGCGCTGGAGGCCTGCATGGCTTCCAGCATTCCCCAGGCGCGTCAGGGTACGCTCTACCTGATGTGCGGCGGACGCCAGGAAGTCTTCGAACAAGCGCGGCCCATCCTCGAAAAGCTCAGCGCCTCGCTGCGTTTTATCGGTCCCGCGGGTAGCGCCGCCCGAGTCAAGGCGCTGGTGAACATGGTCATGAATATCAACACGGCGGCCCTGGCGGAGGGCTTGGCGCTCGGCCATGCGCTCGGGTTGGATCTTGCCATGCTGCGAGAGGTCTTTTCTCAAACCGGCGCCAATTCGCGCGTCTTGCAGACCGACGGCGAGGACATGCAAAACCGGGAGCACTCGTGTTTCTTCTCGGCGGCGCACGCCGCGAAAGATTCCGGCATCGCCCTCAAGTTGGGCCGAGCCCAGGGGTTGACGCTGCCGTTGGCCGCCGCGACCTTCAAGCAATACGCGCGCATGATTCGAGCAGGCCTGGGAGAACTCGACAAGTCCGGCATCGCCGAGCTGACTTTCAAGGACCGGCAACCTTGAATTTTGACCTCGTTTTGGCTGACTTCCTGCTGGCATCCCTTTGAACTATGACAATGAATGAAGCGCGCCCTATAGAGATCCTGCTGATCGAAGACAGTCCGAGCGATACGGAATTGACGGTTGAGGCCCTGAAGGAGGCGAAAGTACGCAACTGTTTGAGCGTCGTCGAGGATGGGGTTCAGGCCCTTGAGTTCCTTCGCCGCCAGGGGATTTACGCCGACGCCGCCCGTCCGGACCTGATCCTGCTGGACCTCAACCTGCCCCGCAAAGACGGCCGAGAAGTCCTGGCGGAAATCAAGTCCGATCCCGACCTGAAGACCATCCCGGTCATCGTGCTGACCACCTCCCGCGCCGACCAGGACATCTCCCGCGCCTACGAACTAAACGCGAACTGTTACATCACCAAGCCGGTCGACTTTGAGAAGTTCCTGAAGGTGATCCATTCCATCGAGACCTACTGGCTGCTGATTGTCACGCTCCCGCCCAAACCGGTTGTCCTGGCGCCTTCGAGTCAGACTCACCCAGCCCAACCCGCCTGAACTTACCGCGCGTCATCCCTTTTGCACCCAAGCCCATCAGAGTCGCCTGTGATACCGCTCCCTCCACTGTTGTCATGAACCCCGTCCCGGTCAGAGTCCTGCTGGTGGAAGATAGCGATTCGGATGCGGATCTGTTGCGCGAGTCCTTGGCGGATTCCGCTCTCGAGCGCCTCGATATTGTCCAAGCAGCCTGCTGGGCCGAAGCGGAGGAGAAGTTGCGCGGAGACGGATTCGATCTCTTGCTGCTGGACCTCTCGCTGCCCGATAGTCAAGGCCGCGAGACCTTCGTGCGCGCCCACGCCGCGGCCCCAGACCTTCCCATCGTGGTCCTTACTGGCATAACGGATGAAGTGATCGCTATCGACGCCCTGCGGCATGGGATTCAGGATTACCTTGTCAAAGGCCAAACCGATGGCCGTCAAACGGCCCGCGCCATTCGCTATGCCATCGAACGAGGCAGGACGGAGAACGCGCTAAAGCAAGCGCAGGCGGCTTTGCGCCAAAGCGAACGCCAACTCCGCGACGCCAACCTGGAATTGGAGCGCCGCGTCGTCGCTCGCACCGCCCAGTTGGAGGAGATGATCGCTAACCTGGAAGACTTCTCGCACAGCATCACCCACGACTTGCGCGGTCCTTTGCGCGCCATGCGCGCCTTTGCCCAGTTCCTCGGCGAAGAATGCGGGATGTGCTGTCGTCCGGCCGCTCAGGACTATACCCAGCGCATCATCAACGCCGCCGGGCGCATGGATAAGCTGATTCTGGATGTGCTGCAATACAGCCGTACCTCTCGCGGCGAGCTTACCCTCGTGCCGGTGGATACAACCGCGTTGCTTCGCGGGATCATCGAGTCCTACCCCGCCTTCCACGCCCCTCAGGTCGACATTCAAATCCAAGACCCGCTGCCTCCCGTGCTGGGCAACGAAGCGGTCCTGACGCAGTGTTTTTCCAACTTCCTCAGCAACGCCGTCAAGTTCGTGGCCCCTGGAATCCACCCTCAAATCCGCATCTGGGCGGACCTCCGCCCCGCCGGCGTCGCGCCGGGTCCACTCTCGCCGACGGCCAACATCCTCGCGGTGGGCGCCAACCGGCCTCCGATGGCGCGGTTCTGGTTCGCCGACAACGGCATCGGCATCGCCAAGGAAATGCATGAGCGGATCTTCGAGCTCTTTCATCGGCTCAATCGGAATTACGACGGCACGGGAGTCGGATTGGCGGTGGTTCGCAAGGCCGCCGAGCGCATGGGGGGCAAAGTAGGACTAGAGTCCGAACCGGGACAAGGCAGCCGTTTCTGGCTGGAGTTGACCGTGGCCCCGCCGTCGACTTCACGAACTCAGTGACTTCCTCTGGACGGGCGCGTCGTCCGCCGGCAATTCGGCCAGGAGTCGGGCGATGCTCTGGCTCTGTCCGGGCAGAATACCATGGGGCGCGATTTCGGCCAACGGCTCGAGCACAAAACGGCGCCGGCAAGCCCGAGGGTGGGGCAGCGTCAACTGGGAAGAGGACCGAACTTCCCGGCCAAAACTGATGAGGTCCAGATCCAGCGGACGCGGTTCATTCAGCGCCTGCTTTGGGCGGCGGCCGAAGTCGCGCTCCCATTGCTGTAGCGTGGCCAAGAGCGTCTCAGGAGTTTGGCCCGCGCGCAGCGCGAGACCAACGACCGCATTCAGGAAAGAGGGGGAGCCCGGAGGACAATCCACCGGCGCCGTTTCCCAGAGGGACGATTTCAGGAGGGGTTCATCCGACAGAGTTTGGAGTCGATCCATCGCCGCGCGGAGGATCGCGTCCGAGTCGCCGAGGTTGGAGCCAAGGGCGATGAAGGCGAGGATCTTTGCTGGCCGGTCAGTGGGCGCCATGGGATCGCGGCGGCCCTCATTTCAGACCGAGGACATCCTGCATATCGTAAAGGCCGGGCGGCTGTCGTGTAACCCACGCGGCGGCGCGAAGCGCGCCATTCGCGAACGTCTCGCGGCTTGACGCCTTGTGGACGAGTTCCACTCGTTCGCCGATCCCGGCGAAGATCACCGTATGGTCTCCCACGACGTCGCCGCCGCGCAGCGAATGGACCCCAATTTCCTCGGCGGAGCGTTTGCCGACGATGCCGACGCGGCCATGACGCGCGACCTCGTCGAGTTGTTGGTGGCGCGCCCGGGCCAGGATCTCCGCCAGCGTTCGCGCCGTCCCGCTGGGCGCGTCCTGCTTCTGACGATGGTGCATCTCCACCACCTCCAGGTCGAACTCCGGTCCCAGAATCTCCGCCGCCTTGCGCGTCAGCCAGAAAAGGGTGTTCACGCCCGTCGAGTAGTTCGAGGAAAGCACGATCGGGACCTGGGAACTCAAACCGGTGATCCGCGAGCGGTCCTTCGGGGAATGGCCGGTGGTCCCGATAACGATCGACTTCCGATGCTCGGCGCAGAGGGACGCGAGCCCCACGGTGGCGTCGTGCAGACTGAAGTCGACGACTACATCGGCCTGGTCGATGATCGCGCCGAGATCGTCGCCCTGGTCGATTTGGCCAACAACTTGCAGTTCCGGGTTCTGCGCGGCGCAGGCGATGAGCATCCGCCCCATGCGCCCCTTCGAGCCGGTAATGATAATGCGAGTCATAGTTCGATGGGGAAATAAAGCCTCTCCCCGGGGCTGCCGGTTCATTTCAGGACGCCGCAGACCATCAGGGTGTTCCGCAAAACCTCGCGGTTCTTCGGGCTCATCGGCACCAGTGGCAGGCGATATTCTTCCGCCATCAAACCCATCAGCGCCAGAGCGGCTTTGACCGGGACCGGGTTGGACTCGATGAACAGGTCCTTGAATAGGGGATAATACTGCTGGTGGAGCTTCAATGCCGCGCGGGCGTCGCCGGCCGCGAAAGCCCGCACCATGCGCGCCACCTGGCGCGGGATGATATTGGAGGCAACGCTGATCACTCCCTGGGCGCCGACGGCCATGAAGGACAAGGTCAGGGAGTCATCCCCGCTCAGGATCTCGAAGCGGGGCCCCAGCGTCGCGCGCAGTTGGCTGACGCGGTCCGGATTGCCGCCGGCCTCTTTGATGCCGACGATGTTCTTGCGCGCCTTAGTCAGGCGTTTAATGGTCTCGACGCCGATTTCGATGCCGCACCGCCCGGGGATGCTGTAAAGGACGATAGGCAGGCGCGTATGGCTGGCGACTTCGCGGAAGTGCTGAAAGAGGCCCTCCTGGGTAGGCTTATTATAGTAGGGCGCGACCTGCAATGAGCCGTCCGCCCCGGCTTTTTCGGCTTCCTGGGTCAGGTAGATCGCCTCGCTCGTCGAGTTGCCACCGGTGCCGGCCAGCACCTTGATCCTGCCCGCCGCGACTTTGACGGACAGCGAGATAATGCGAATATGCTCCTCGTAATCGACCGTTGGCGACTCACCCGTCGTGCCGACGGGGACGATGCCGTCGACACCCCCCTTGACTTGCGCCTGGATCAGGCGTTCGAGGGCGGGTTCGTCGAGTTTGCCGTCTTTGAACGGCGTTACGATGGCGGTATAGATGCCGGTAAACATGGTTTTCGTTTAAAACGTGGGCCAGAATGAGAAAACCATGGGGTTTTGGCGAGCTTGAAGTTTGAACCTAGAGCTCGATTTGGCCCTCGAAGGCGAACTCGGCGGGGCCGGTCAGACGCACCTCGGTGAATTGTCCATCGCGCTCCACGAAACTCACTTCCAGCTCGTCGCCGCCCTGCGCGCGGATTTTAACCGGCGACCCGAAATGATTGACCCGGGCGGAAATCAAAGCCGAAGCCGTTACCCCAGTCCCACAGGCAAGGGTTTCCCCTTCCACTCCGCGCTCAAAAGTGCGGACGCGGATACGGCCGGGGCCGAGAACCTGAACGAAATTGACGTTCGTGCCGCGCGGGCCAAAATGAGGGTGGCGGCGGATCTCCGCCCCGAGTTGCGATACCATCGCCTGATCCGCATCGGCCACGAAAAGGACCGCGTGCGGCACGCCAGTATCAAGGGAATGGATCGTTTGCGCGCCGGATGACAAAGCGATGCGCTGATCCAGCCGCAAGTCTGTCGGCGGCGTGAGACTCACCGTCACCAGGCTGCCGTTAAAGCGGGCGGTAATCACGCCCGCCAGCGTCTCGAAGGTCAGATCGCCCTCGCCGCCAGTTTTCTTCCTGACAAAACGGGCAAAGCACCGAGCCCCGTTGCCGCACATCTCGCCGACGCTGCCGTCGCTGTTGAAAAACTCCCACGCCCAATCCGCCTTTCCCGAAGCGCACGGTACCAGGACCACGACGCCATCGGCACCCACGCCCCGGTGGCGATCGCAGAGCCCAATGACTTGGTCGCGAGACAACTTGAGCGCCCCGTCGCGGTTATCGACCAGAACAAAGTCGTTACCCGCGCCGTTCATCTTTGTGAATTCCAAGAGCATGGCGAGTAATTTACGCCAAGGGCGGGGGAGTTCAAACCCGATTTTGCGGGACAAACCGAGCGAGGCCGCAAGGACCCGGTTCTTACAAGATTGGCGGAAGTACTCCAGCCAGCGCGCGAGCGAAGAAAGCAGGACGGGGTTCTTCCTTCTCCAGAGCGTCCCATTCGAGCTTGAAATCGCGCCATAACCGCGCCATATTAATGGCGTGACCATGATCGTACAACTCGATGCCTCGAACCGGATTGTCCTGCCCCGCGATTTACGGCGGGCGGCGGGGGTGCCGCGCGGGCAAAAGCTCAAAGCCTCGGCCACCCCAGGCCGAATCGTCTTGGAAATTGAACCTGTCTCTGGCGGTGAGGTGATCCAACACGGCAAACTGAAGCTCTGGACCGGTGATGTGCCGTCCACCCCGCTGGCGGTGGCCGTGGAAGCCGCGCGATATTACGAGCGATGACCTTCCTCGACACTGGGGTCCTGGTGGGCGCCCTGCTGGAGAAACACCCCGAACATGCCGCCTGCCTCGAGGCCCTGGAAAAATTCCCAGCGCCGTTCACAGATGCTCATGCGCTGGCGGAGACATTTGCCACTCTCACAGGCTTTTACAAAGTGCCGGTTGCCGCCGCCGCGGAATTGACTCTGGGCCTCGAGACCTGTCTGGCGGTCGAGCCTCTGCCCTTGGCCGTTTATGAGCAGGCGATTGGCGAAGCCCAGCGCCGGGGTGTCATGGGCGGTGGCATTTACGATTTGTTGCACGCCAGCTTTGCCCGGCGCAAGGGCGCCAAGCGCATTGTCACCCGCAATCCCTCTCACTTTGGCCATGCCGCGCCTGATTTGGAGATCCTCACTCCGTAAGCCGTTTGCGGGCGCGCTTCGGCCTCGCGCTGCCATTCGCCGTCCTTTTTGTTTGCCGATTATTGCGCAATTCTAACGACCCTTGCCCGGTAGAACTGTTGCGGCAACGACGGAGGGTTGGTGAACAGCAGAGTTCCGTTTACATTGGTCGCCAGCGCCGTGGCTTGCCAATTCCCGGAGAGGCCGTTCGTAACTGTCTGGAACTCGTACACGTGGTTGGTCGGCGCCCTCAGTTGTATCGTCACGCTGCCATTTGCGGTGTTTTGTCCGACCGCACGACTATTCATGGCTCGCCACCGATTAGCTGGCGTTCCGCAGAGGTTTCAGCAGAGGAAATGCTTGCATTTGCTATGCCACGTGCTATATCGTATTGCTGTTACTGTAGTTTACAGATTTGACGGTGTGGAATGAAGATCAGGGTCCTTTTGAGAAACAGTGGGACGGGAGAGTACTTTGTCGGACCGGATGAATGGGATGGCAATGTTCTCTGCGCACAGCAGTTTTCAACCGTGCAAACCGCCGTTCGGTGGGCAAGGCTGCAGTTGCTGTCTGGATTGGAAGTAGTGCTAACGGAGGACGATCCCAGGCATGAATTGGTGCTCCCGGTGCCGGTGATGGATGCGCCGTTTCAAGGGGAGCCACTAGAGCTTCCGCTGCGCTCCGCGTGAGCATTTCCCCTTTCGGCGCGAACGAAGGACTGCGAGGCCGTCGCCATAACGATGCCGGCGAGGATTATCGGAGATCGCCTCTGACGGTGGCGTCAGCCAACTCCGGAAGCCAGACTCGGTGGTGGTCGGGAGTTCGGAAAGGGCCTCACTTACCCGCCGTCTTGGTTTGAATCGGCTTGCGCCCGTCGGGCTTGGGCATCCAGAAGTCTTGATAGCTAAGGCCGCATTCCCTGATCATCTCAATGCCGTATTCGTCGCGACCCAGGTTGGCATCAGCGTTATTGGTGCCGAGGGTGAACTTCAGCCCCGCCTTCTTGGCGAGCTTGACAAACTGAGGACCGGGGAGGCGGTAGCGGTTGTTGAGTTCAATGGCCACGCCGTGTTTAGCGGCGGCTCGAATCACGCGTTGCATCCGTTCCACCGTCCAAAGCGGGTCGTATTCCGCAGCGATGATCTCGGGGAGAAACGTCGGGTTGACATAAATGTCGATCGGCTCCTCCTCCAGGATTTTGACTGTGGTGTCGACCAAGTGCTCCATGAAGGCCTGTTTATCGGGGATTTCGACCTCGTCTTTGATCCACAAACGGGAGCGCTTGCCCCGATGGTCAAAAATGGTCATGGCGTCCGTAAACACGTAATCGAACCGGGCCACCGCGGCGGGGGAAAAGAGCTTCGTCCATTCCCGACCCTCAGCCTGCATGGCCACAAACACGGGCTGCCCCGCCATGGATTTGAGAAATCCGTCGATGCCCGCGTCGTTGGTGATCGAAAAACCGAGCCCGCAGTTGACGGCCACGCCGTGGTTGATGCCGGTCGTGAATGTATGCTGAATGACATCCGCCATGGTCAGGCCCCCTTTGAGATGGGTATGGAAATCGATGAGGGGGTAGTTCGCGTCGCCCAGCTTGATAATCGCCTCGTCCACCGCGTCAAATCGGATGGGGCCGCCGGGATAGTCCGGCAGGTCGTCCGGCAGGGGCTTTACGAGGATATTCTTGAAGAAAACCTTGCTCTCCGGGTCGTGGCCTTGCAGGGCGAAAGTGCCGCGCCCAAGCCGACGGCCGGACCACGCGGGGTCGGTGACGGGGTTCTCCGGTTCGACATAATCAACGACCTGCAGGCTATTGAGCCAGATCTGGACTCGCTTGCCGCGCGCGAGGATGCGCATCGTGAACCACTCGTTGTCTTTAACCAGGGCCTTATGCACGTTGCGGATGCCATAGAGGCTGCCAGTTTTCTTCATCTCCACATAGCCGCCCGCGCCGACATGGGTGGTCGCCACCTGGGCCTCAAACCCTTGGTTTGGCCAGCCTGTTTCCTGGAATTCCGTGTGGAAGTAAATGCCGGAGTTGGCCAGCGGACGCGTCAGCACATCGGCTTTAAACTCAAAATTCTTGAAGTCGGCCTTCGCGGCCGGGCCCACGTAAAACAAATGCGAGCGCCCGCCGTCGAACGCGATGGTTCCGTCGACCACCTTGAACCCGCCGGGGTTCTCGCTCGCCTTCCAGCCGTCCAGCGTCTTGCCGTCAAATAAAGGTATCCAACCGTCCGACTCCCCGGCGTCCGCAGCCTTGGCGACGGCAGCGGAACCGATGAACGCGACGAAGCCGGCAAGACACCATTGGAGCAGCGATGATTTCATGGCCCAGCGTAACTAGGGTTTCACGAGGCGCTGGAAGTCGGGCGTTTGACGGAGGGCGTTGAAGCGGGCGTCTTCACGGACCTGATCGACGAGGTTGCGGGCCGTCGGTTCGCGTTTGAGGCGGGCGGCGTTCAGGTCCAAGGCCTGTTTGAGCGCCGGCATGACCTCGGCGGGTTTGGCGAGCGTGGCCTTGAGGGCCGCCAGATCATACCAGGCCTCGGGATTGGCCGGAGAGATCTTGACCAGGCGTTCGAGGGCGGCTTCCAGCTTGGGCAGGTTTTGGATATCGGCATAGACCTTGGCGATGCTCAGGATGGCGTTGGGGTCGACCGCGGGATTGGCGATGACGCGCTCGAAGACCTGGACGGCGCGATCGGTTTGCTGCATTTGGAGGTAGGCGCCGGCCAGGTTGAAGGCGGCCTGGATGTCGGCCGGGTTGGTGCGGGTTTGCTCTTCCATGACCTGGAGGTTGTTGCGGGCGTGGTCGATGCTGGCCTGCTGGTTCTTGATATTCTTGAGGTTCTCGAGCAAGCCCAGCACGGAGCCGTTGTACGGATCCAGTTTGAGGCAGGTCTGGGCAATGAGCAGCGCGTCATCCAGACGGTTGAATTGGAGCAGGAGTTGGACGTAGCGGAAGACGGCCTCGGGGCTGTAGGGACAGAAGGCGAAGGCCTGGAGGAAGGTAAAATCAGCCTCGCGCATGAGGGCCTGCATTTCGACATTGTTCTTGGGCCGGTATTCCGGGGGGCAATTGGGATTGAGGCGCCAGGCATAGATGCCGCCGATCGAGCTGCGGAGTTTTGAGAACGCCTTCTGGCCGTCGTGGTCGCGTACGAATTTGAGGTCCCCCGTGAAGTCGTTGTAATCGTGGCGAAGATAAGTCTTTTCGATCCAGGCGGCGACCTGTTTGACCGACGTGCCGTAATCGATGATGTCGCCGGTCATGCGCTTGGAATACTGCTTCCAGAAATCATGATCGCGCTTGAACACGTCTTCCGTCAACGACGACAGCGGCTGGCGGTTGATCTTCATGATGACGCCAAAGGGGGTCAGGTGCGGATACATCCAGTCCAGCGGGAAGCTTTCCTCAACGAAGAACTCGTTCTTGGGGTTGTGGTCGAACATCACCTTGGTGAGCAGCCCGTTGATGGCCATGACGGCGACTTGGCCCGAGACTTGGACGCGATTATCAATGACATGGACATCCTCGCCGGGCTTGAGTTGGCCGAGTTGCATGCGTTTCTGTGCGTCGGCCATGTACTCCTGGAAGCAGCGCTGCGAATCTTCGGGCGAGGCGATGTACATCTCGCGATCGGGATAAACCCCGCCCAGGCTCTTGGCGATTTCCTTGGGATAGGCCGCCTCGAGCAAGAGGCGGTTGAGCCGAATCCGAGTGTGGCTTTGCGGGTTTTCGTTGATGAAATCGGTCAGGTATTCGGTCATGGCAACCTGCTTGAACCTATCGGCGGTGTAGAAGGGGCCCACCGCCGCGAGCGCGGCGATCTCCTTTTGGAGGCGCTCCTGTTTGCGGAGCAGCGAATCCGACTTGCTGCCTTCCGCCACTTCCTGGTCGACGGTTGCTTTCTCCAGTTGGAGGGCGGCGATTTGTTTCTTGATCACCAGTTCGCGTTCAAGGATCCGGTTCAGATCCTTGACCAAGGCGTTGCTGAGGTCCTGGTCGCTCCCCTTTCTAACCAGCAGTTGCTGTGTGGACGGGCTCAGGTTGTCGTAAAGGAACTTGGAGACAGGGTCCTGTTGGGCGCCAGGCGCCAGCTTGGCCCTAAGCGCGGGCAAATCGGTGAAATCTTTGGCGGTGAACCAGGAAGTGAACGTGCGCCGGCGTTTTTCCACGTTGTCGCCCAGGTTCGTGAAGAAACGATCCAGGGGTTGAACCGCCTTGGCGAGCAGGTTGGTTTCGTATTCCTTGTCGCGCAGGAAGAAGCGAAAAACCTCGCGGAAGAAAGGGGGATCGATCTGGGTGCTGCGGTTGTAGTGGGCGCGGATGTAATTCAGGTAGGTTCCGTCCGCCAAGGCATTCTGCGTAATGACATAGACGTCGCGACGGTCAAATTTCTGATCCTCGACCGGTTGGCAATCGTGCGGGGTGAAGCTCTCGCAAAAGACCATGTAGGTTGGGCAGAACCGCCCAGGGTCGGTACCGCCGTAGAGAATGGCGTCCTTGGTCATTTCCGGATAGATCGGTTTGCCGTCGGCGGCCTTGAAGGGTGGGGTGAACATGTCGTGGCCGAACCAATAGCCAAACCAATGGTTGCGTTGGTCGCTATCGTGGTAATGGGCCACCAGCGAGTAAAGAGGCATGGCGGTAAACAGGCCCAGGGTGACAAACAAGGGGGCGCGCCGCCAATAAATGAGCAAAGCGGACACGAAGGCGATGGCGATGAAAACCAGGATGAGGTTGGCGATGATGGGCAACCCGTCCTGGTTCTTGGCGAAGGCCTGGGCGATCCAGTGCGGCATTTCGGCCACCTTGACCGTGCCCGCCAGTCCGAAGTAGTGCTTGCCGATAGCTTCCCACAGCGAGACCAGCGACAGCGCCACGGCGGCGGCGCCGCCCAGCAGGCCCCAAACACGGAACCGGGCGTAATGCGTGGCCATGTAGGCCGCGATGAGCGCCAACCCGTAACCGATCAGGCAGACCACCACCGTGTGAGACGAATTGAAGAAAACTTTGATTAGTTCCGCGGACGCCAGGTCCGGCGTCGGGTTCATCAAGATCATCATCAGGACGCCCAGGCAGAAGTACATGGCCGACAACCCGATAAGCCAGGCGCGCTCCCGCTTCTGCATCTTAAAAAAGAAGAGGAACGGAACCAGGGCGATGAACATGTAAGTCCAAGTGAATTCGTCTTTGACTCCTTCGACCAACATCCACAATTGACCGAGAAAGCGCGAAGGATCGGACATGACATCGGTCGGATTGGGCTGTTCGTATTGGCCGCGCGTCAGGGCGTGCCAGAAACCCTCAACCGTTCGGGGATAGCCCCATTGCATGGGGGGATTGGTCATGCCTGAGATGGGCATGTAGAGGTAGAAGGAAATGCCCAGAAACCAAACCCCCGCCATGATCGCCACCGGGAGCCACTCGGTAGCCAGGCTCTTGGTGCGGATGGTCAACCAGACGCAGGCCAGCAGCGATCCGATGCCGACGCCGTTGAACAAGAACAACAGTCCCGCCTTGGCGCCGATGTTATTGAAGAGGTGCTGCCCGCTGACCGAGAAATAGATCCAGTAAGCGAGGTAAACCAGGAAATTGCCAAAGAAAACGTCCCGGCCGACGCGGGGATTGCCCGCGGCAATCGCTACTTCGAAGCCGAGCGCGGCGACGATCAAACTTTGGTGCGTCGTATAACAAATGCCGAAGATAAAGGCGGCCCAATAGGCGTAGCGCAATTGGTGCGGGGCGTAAAACCAGCGCATCAACATGACCAACATCAGCAGGAACACCGGAACGCTGGAGACGGCGATGCGGTTGACGGCCACCGATTCCCGCCACATGAAGCCGTCCAGGCCGACTAAAACGCCGGCGACGAAGCCCGAAACCAGGCAGATGGCGGATTCCCACTTGCCGGTCATCCCCTTGAGTTCCTCGATGCCCTCCATGAGCATGCTGCTGCCGCGGGAAACCAACAAGGCAATGAGCCCGGATGCGACCGCTCCGGCAAAGGCCTCCGCCAGCGCCACGCGCCAGGCCGGGTTTCCGTACGGCACCAGCACCGTCCAAAGCCAGCTATACATGGTCCACACCGGGTATCCCGGGGGATGCGGGATGCCGGCGTAAAACGAGCCGGTGACCAGTTCACCGGAGTCTTCGAGGGTCAATTCCGGAGCCAGAGTAAAGAGATAGACGATCCAAATGAGGCCGAACGTGAGCAGGAGCGCCAGCCAGTCCGCCCTACGGAACAACGGCGCCACGTGCGGCGCTAACCCCTTAGGCGCCCCACCCTCGGGACGCTCCATACTTTTAACATTTGTCATATCGCGGTTCTTATCAAATCACAGCTTTGCTGAATAGACACCATACTCAACCTGATTTGTGTATGTAGAGCAAAAAATCAGAACTCGACGTCCAGATCCCTCGGGGCCGCCTCGTTTTCGAACCGTATGCGGAGCAGTCGTTCTTTGGCGTCGAAGGCGAAGGTTTCGAGGGGTTTGCCGTCCAACATCACGGCGCGGGGCGGTTTGGCGGTCGCCACCAGGATCACGGCCGGGGTGCGCCCCACGCCTTCCACCGTGAGGCGCAAGCCGTTGGCGGTTTGCTCCTTCGGCAGGGCCTTGCAGGCCGAGAGCAACACCCGCGGGCCTCGCCCACCAACGGCGTCCAGATCGAGTAGAAACCAGCGCGAGCCGGGCGTGAGCGTGATTTCCGGCTGCACCCGAAGCTCCGGGTCGAACAGATTCACAAACCGTCCGCGCAGACGGTGGGATGCGCCTTCGATGGATTCGTCCAGCCCGGCGCCGATGACGTAAGGGCCGCGCCGGAGGAGCAGGTAATTGGTCTCTCGCCATCGGAGGCCGGCAGCCTGGATTGCCTGTCGCGCGGCATCCACAACGCGCCCGGCGCCCGCGACGTCCGCGGAAAACTGGGCGGGCCGTTCCCGCAGCCAAATCACGCCGCCTTTGCCGACGGGGTGGAGTTTGTCCGGTTCGGCCTGACGGGCCAAGCCAAGGGTCTCGAAAAGCGGCTCGCGCGGCGTGGCATAGGAGAGCCCGCCGCTGTTCCACCAATCCCGAACGCCGTTGTAGGGATCGGCGTCCTTATCGCAGACCACCAGAATACCCCCGCGTTTGACCCAGGCCGCCAGCGGTGGATGGACGTCCGCGGAGAGCGGTTTTTGTCCGTCGTAGCTCAGGAGCAGGACCCGGAAGCCATCGAGGTATTTGGGGGCGGTGACATTCTCGAGCTGGACCGGCGTGACGGGGAGCCCGCGCTTGAGCAGCGGCATGGCCAAGCCGTACACATTGCCCAGGTGCGGGTCGCTCGGCGTCGGTTCGCCGCGTTGGAACATCAAAGAATCGCTGACCAGCACGCCGACCCCGGTGGAACCGCAGTCCCAATCCACCCGCGACTGTTTGAGGTCGTTCAGGGCGTTGATGACCGTTTGGACCTCAGTGGCGTAATTCGGGGGCATCGGTACGCGCTCTTTCCCTCCGGCGACTCCGGGGTAGCGTCCGGCAAAAACCCGTTCCGGCCACGGCGCAACCTCAAATTGCCAGACATCGGGCTGGAATAAGGACGCGACCAGGGTGGATTCCCAATTCGTCCGGTAGTCGTTCCAATCGTGGTTGGGGTTGTCTTCGATGGGGTCATTAAGGTACCACACCGAGCGGCCGGTGGCGCGGACCAGGTTCTGCATGGCGCCGTATTCGAGGAAAGCGGTTTCAAAGGTGCGGGAGCGGACGTCGCCGCGGAAGCGGTTGGGCTCGCGCGCCGTGCCCGTCCACACCTGGGCGATATACCCGTCGCAACCCTGGAGCCGCGCCAGGCTGGATTCCGGACTGACGATGCACCATTGGGCGTAGTTTAGCAGGCTGTGCGTGGGCACATAGCAGCGCGCGTGGCGACCGGTGCGCCGGTTGAATTCCTGGACATGATCGAAGACTTGCTGGAGGGCGCGGCGGTAAAGGTAGTACTTCAGTTTTCCGGTTCGCCAGCGGGCGTCGACCGAACTATGCGGGGGCTGCCAGTCTTCTTGGTAGTACTTGCGCCACTCGCGCTTGAAGCCCTCGGAATAACCGGCGCGATCCCAAAACTCCGGTTCCTCCAGGTGGATGGCTTCGGCTCCCGCGTCCAGCGCTCGTTGCACCCCCACGCAGAGAAACTTGCCATAGTTCTCGCCGGGACACATATAATAGACGTCCCCGCCATGGCTGATCTTCTTGCCGTTGCGCTCCGTCTGGGCTTCGTCCTCGTGGTTGACGCTGTCGAAGCGGCCGTAGAGGTAATCCTGGTATTGCCCCCACGCGACGCCCGTCATGAGATGGATGCGGTAGCCGCGCTGCCGCCAAGTGGCGATGCGCTGGGGCAGACCCGTGTCGATCCCGTACACGATGGCTACGTCCGACCGCAGATTGCCGGCCGAACTCCAAGCCTGGCCGGTTTGAAAACAAGTGCGCTCCAATATCTGGTTGGTATCGGCGGGAAACGGAGGGGGCGCTTCCTGGGCGGGAAGCAAACCGCCGGCGAGGATGAAGGGTATCAAGCTATTAACGATGCGACTCATAAATCTCCTTATGCCTTGGTCAGTTCCTGTAACTTGCCCAGCGCCTGGCCGCTATCAATCGTGGCGGCGGCCAACTCCCAGCCCGCCTGGAGGCTGGCGGCGCGGTCGGCGACCAAGAGGGCGGCGGCGGCGTTGAGCAAAACCGCGTCGCGTTTGGGGCCGCGATCCTGCCCGGCGAGGATGCGCCGGATGATGGCGGCGTTGAGCTCCCGATCGCCGCCGCGCAGGTCGGCGAGGGACGACGGTTGCAGGTCAAATAAAGCCGGGTCGAGGGTTGAGCAGGCGAACCCGCGCTCCTGATAGAACTCGGCTAGGGCGGTGGGACCGAGAGGCGAGAGCTCGTCCAGGTAGCGCGCGCCCAAGGGCGTGGGCGGCACGGCGCCGCAGACGACCATGGCCCGGCGCGCGCCCAAGGATTGGAGGACGCGGGCGAAGGGCTCGCACAAGTCGGGACGCGGCACGCCAATGAGCATCGCGGTGGGCCGCGCCGGGTTGAGCAGCGGCCCGAGGTAGTTGAAGATGGTGGCCTGGCCTCGTTCCGCGCAGAGCTTGCGGGCGGGAACAATATGCCGGAAGGCCGGATGATATTTCGGCGCGAAAAAGAAGGCGAACCGGTGTTCGGCCAATGAGCGCGCCGCCGCCTCCGGCCCAAGGTCGTGAGGGATGCCCAGGGTCTCCATGACATCAGCGCTGCCCACGCTCGAGGTGCTCGCCCGGTTGCCGTGTTTAGCCACCCTCACTCCCGCCGCCGCCGCAATCAGCGCCACAGTGGTCGAGATGTTGAACGTGCTCAGGCGGTCGCCGCCTGTGCCGACGACATCCAGGATCACCCCCTGACGGGTTTCCGCGTCGAGCGCTGGTTCCACGCAGCGCGCGCGGAGCGCGCGGGCGAAGGCGGTGATTTCGCCCGTGGTTTCCCCTTTGCGGGCCAGCCCGGTGAGGAAATCGGCTTTCACGCCTGGCGCGATGGTCTCGTCCACTAGCATTTCCACCGCCGAGCCGGCTTGTTCGTCCGTCAACGATTGGCCCGCGGCGAGCTGTGCTATGAGTTGGTTGAACACGCCGCCAGCTTAGCGGCGACGACGCGGCTTGCGAAGCTCAATGTTGAAGGGCGCCCCACGCGAATTTGCTTCATTCGGCCGGGGGTTTGTCTCACCATGGCCGCATGAAATCAACAGAGTTGTTCGACCTTTCCGGCGAGGTAGCCGTGGTGATCGGTGGAACCGGCGTCCTGGGCGGCACGCTGGCGCAGGGGTTGGGAGACGCCGGGGCCAAAGTGGCGGTGCTGGGCCGCAACGCCGAACGCGGCCAGGCGCGCGCCCAGAGCATTATCGCGGGAGGCGGACAGGCCGCCTTTTTCGCGGTGGATGCCACCCGCAGAGAGAGTCTCCACCAGGCGCGGCTCGCCATCGAGCAAACCCTCGGCGCTCCTACCATTCTCGTCAATGCCGCGGGCGGCAATAATCCCAAAGTGACCGTAACCGCCGAGCGGACCTTCGACCAAATTGACGTCGCCGATTGGCGGGACAATTTTGACCTTAACCTGGTCGGCGGGGTCGTCCTGCCCTGCCAGGAATTCGGCCCGGCCATGGTGGCCAAGGGCGTGGGCAGCATCATCAACCTCGCCAGCGCCGCGGCGCACCTGCCGCTCTCTCGGGTAGTCGCCTATTCCGCGGCCAAGGCCGCCGTGGTCAATCTGACGCTTTTTCTGGCCCGCGAGTGGGCCCCCAAGGGAGTTCGGGTCAATACCATCACTCCCGGTTTCTTCCCGGCGGTGCAGAACGCCAAATTGCTCTTCAATGACGATGGTTCGCCCACGGCCCGCACCCAGGCCATCTGGGCTCACACGCCCATGGGCCGGTGCGGCGAGGCCCGGGAACTCATCGGCGCCGCCCTCTTCCTGGCCAGCCGCAAGGCCAGCAGCTTCGTCACGGGCGCCGATATTCGCGTGGACGGGGGCTTCCTGGCTCAAACGATCTGAATCGCGCGCGGCTCGCGCGGGTTGGCGGATAAACTAAAGGATCAAGGCGTGGTCCAATGCCGCAACCAGAGCGTCATGCCCAGTATTATCAGGCCCATCGCCACGGCTGACAGCAGCGTGGCAATAAGGAGACGCCCGCGAGGGCCAACCTCGGTCATTCGGCGCGCGCCGATGTAAAGGAACGTTGGGGCAACGAATAGCGATAGGGCGCATGGGATGGACAGGAGGGGATATAATCTGAAAAGACTCGCCCAACCCAACCAGCCGGAGATGACAACATAGAGCGAGAGGAGGAACGCGACGCCGCCGCCAAGCAAAACCTGCGTTGGGGTGATCTGAACCATCCGTCGCTGACTCGAATCCACCGTCATAATATGTCCTTTCGTCAAAGTCCAACCAAGCATCGTAATAGGGATTCGACAGGCGCAAAGAGCAATCCTCACGCGGTGAGGCCCGCAGGCGCTTAAGCTGCGCCACCGCATCGCCCGCTCCCTACTAAGCCGGCGTTTCCGGGTTGGGGCGGGCTCGACACCCCGGTCGCTTCGTGATACAATATAACTTGTCACCGGGAGGAAATCGGCGCGGGTTGGCGGGTTTCCAGACGGTGATGGCGGATGGCTAGGTGAAATTGGCAGTGACCATCGCAAGATCAGTTTCGGGCGATCAGACCAGGGCGGTTCGCCGGGGAAGCTGTCGTGTCATGGTCCGGGGGGTGACGCGCGGTTCCACTCGACAAGCGCGCCGGCCCCACTCTATCCACTTCCTTGCCGGGGCAGTTTTCAACGAGCGCCGCCTTCATTACCATCCTTTCCCACCCGCGCCGTTACTGAAGCGGCAGCGCGGCAAGGGACCTAATGCCAATCAAGATTTGATGGGGTAGGCGACCGCAACCACAAATACGGACAAACAATACCAAGAGAAGGCATATGAATCCAATCAAGAGTCTGATCTGCGCCATGGCTGCGGGAGCCGCGGCGCTGGCTTCCAACACCGGTCATGCCGGGGTCATTACTAACGCGGTATTCGTTCCACTAAACCTCAAGATGGTCGTTACCTATTTGGATGGCATGAAGGTAAAAAGCCTTGCCTTCACATCGAAACAAATCCTGACCCTCTTTGGCTATCCCGCCGGCGTCACATTGGCGATTAAGGATAATGATGTTTACGCCGTCAGTAAGACCGCCGTGATTGATGACCTTTCGGCCAAAGGCTATTTTATTCTCCGCCGCGGCAGCGTGGTTTCCGGGACGGCAAGCAATCCCAATGGTTACTACAAATATGTGGAGCTCGGCGAAGGGACTCTAGGTTATGCCAATGCCGCGAACTTAAGCGCGCCGGCGACAAATAAGTACTACTTTTCGGTGGTTGGCCAATATACTTACACGCAGAGCAAATCGGCGATCACGAGCGCGAAGACCCACACGGAAGCCGATGCATTCAACTGCGTCTCATGCAGCGGCAGCGGGTATTTCCCCAGCCTGGCCAGCACGAATGCGGTCCTAAGCGGCAGCATGTCCGGAACCGCCAGCGGCAAGATAAAGGACTGACTTTCGTCAGGTTTTCAGGCCGGCAAGGCAGGGGGCCTTACGGGAGACCTGCGGGCCGTTCCGACTTGGTTCTCGCCGCAGCCCGGTTATGGCCGACACGGGCGCTCGGAGTTTGATGGGGTTCCCTTTCTGGTTGCCCCGAGGGCTGGAATTCTCTATTTGAAGGCGCATGAGTGTATTAATTGTCGGCTCGACGGCGTTGGATTCGATCAAAACTCCCAAAGCGGAGAACCCGCGGTTGTTGGGGGGATCGGCCAGCCACGCGGCGGTCGCGGCGAGTTTTTTCAGCCCCGTCAAGCTGGTAGGCGTGGTAGGGGAGGATTTTCCCAAGCGTTACCTTCAGCTTTACAAACGCCACAAGATCGCGTTGGAGGGACTCCAGGTTCTGCCGGGCAAGACCTTTCATTGGTCGGGGGAATACGAGGTGAACATGAACAACCGGCGGACGTTGCTGACGGAGTTGGGGGTGTTCGAGGCGTTCAGCCCGGAGCTGCCCGCCGCCTACCAAACGACGCCGTTCGTCTTGCTGGCCAACATCGCCCCGGCCTTGCAGCACCATGTGCTCGACCAGATGCGGCGGCCGAAATTCGTGGTAGCGGACACGATGGATCTGTGGTTGAACATCGCCCTGGGCGATCTGTTGAAGCTGCTTAAGCGGCTGGACGGCTTTGTTCTGAACGACAGCGAGGCGCGGCAATTGACCAACGATGACAACGTGTTCACGGCGCTCAAGAAGATCCACAAGCTCGGTCCGAAGTACGTGGTGATCAAGCAAGGCTCGCACGGCTCGATTCTTTCCGGGCCGAGGGGCTTGTTCCTTTGCCCCGCCTACCCCTTGCGCGCGGTGGTGGATCCGACGGGCGCGGGGGATTCGTTTGTGGGCGGCATGATGGGCTGCCTGGCGGCGGCGAAAGGAAGCGTTGAGGACAATATTCGCCGGGCCATGCTGTACGGGAGCGTCGTGGCGTCGTTCTGTTGCGAGGGGTTCGGTCTCCAGCGCACCGCGCGGCTTCAACCGGCGCAGATCGAACAGCGGGTCAAGGAACTGCGAGAGATGACTCGGGTCTGATCAGGGCTGCGCCTTTTCGCGGTCTTTCTTGTTCAGCACCTTGACGTTGGCGTCGTTTTGGACGACCAGGGAATTGGCGGGAACGCTGGTGGTGAGGAAGACGTTGGCACCGATGGTGCTCCCCTCGCCGACGACGGTGTCGCCGCCCATGATCGTGGCGCCGGCGTAGATGGTGACGCGGTCCTGGATGGTGGGATGGCGTTTTTGGCCGCGGAGTTTCTGGCCGGCGGAGAGGGAGCGGCCGACCAGGCCCACGCCCTGGTACATCTTCACGTGGTTGCCCAGTTCGGTCGTTTCCCCCACCACGGTGCCGGTGCAGTGATCTACGAAGAAATGAGTGCCGATCTTCGCGCCCGGGTGGAGATCCATCCCGGAGCGGCTGTGGGCCCATTCGGTCATGATGCGGGGGACCAGCGGGACTTGCTTGAGGTAGAGCTCATGGGCCAGCCGTTGGACGGCTACCGCCTCGATGCAAGGATAGGCCACAATGACCTCCTCCTTGCTGAGCGCGGCGGGGTCGCCGTTGTAGGCCGCCTCGGTGTCGGTTTGCAGCAACTCGCGAATCCGCGGCAAATTCGAAAGGAACTCCACCGTCAGCTCATGGGCGATGGGCCGCAGGTCCTTGAGGGCCAATCCTTCGGGAGGGCGGTATTCCAAGCTCTTGCGAATCTCCGCATGGAGCCGCCCGAGGACGGTCTCGACGAGCAGAGCCGTCTCGGACCGGATCTTCGAGGAGTGAGTCAGTTTTTCGTCAAAAAAGCCGGGGAAAAGCAAGCGGAGCAAGTCCACTGTGATGACCGCAACGGCGCGCTTGGAAGGTAGATTCTTGCCGTCCAAGTGATTGATCACGCCCGTGGTGTTATAAGAGGCGACCAGGCGATCAGTAAGTTGGGTGACTGTCAACTGCACGGCGTTGAGTATCCCCCAATCCCGGCGGAAAGGCAAGGCGACGCCGGGCGAAGGCTAACGGCGGCCGGAGGCTGCCGTTAGGACGGCTTCCACGACCCGGTGAGTGCCGAGGCGGGTCATGCACCGGAAGTCGATGGGACAGGCGCGGCGAAAGCACGGCGCGCACGCCGCGCTGGCGGCCAGCAGATGGTGAAGCGGATTGCCTGGCAACCCCGGACCGGTCAGCGCGGACGAGGTGCTGCCGAAGGGGACGACGACCGGAGTGCCCAACGCGGCGGCGACATGCATCGGCCCGGTATCGTTGGTCAAGAGGACGCGGCATAGACTGAGCAGGCCCATGAACTCGCGCAGCGACGTCCGGCCCGCCAGGTTGACGGCGCTCCCGCCCATCGACTGGGTGATTTGGTGGCACACGCGCCAGTCCTGCAGTCCGCCGAACACCAACCAGTGGCAAGGCCCCAGCCGCCGGGAGATTTGACGGGCGGCCGCTATAAAGTTCTCCAGGGGCCAGCGTTTGGCGGGCCCGTATTCGGCGCCGGGATTCAAACCCAGTAGCGGCAACGACAGGTCGGGAGGAACGTTCGTCCTTAGGGTCAGGGCTTGGAGGAGGGTGGCTTGCGCTTGCGCGATCTCGGAAGCGGTCACCCGGAGGAGAGGGGGGAGAGGGGCCGGATTCGCGCCCAGAGCGGCCGCCAGGTGGAGATAGTCGTGGATCTGATGAGCCGAGGGCGGCGGCTCGGTTGGCCGTTCGCCGGCGCGGTTGATTCGGCGAATCTCACGGACCGAGCGTTTGCGCATTTCAAGGTGCTCGGGCCGAAACGAGACCGGCTGGGTCAGCCACCAGTTGCGCCAGTACTGGGCATAGCCCACGCGTTGGGGGATGCGCCCCAGCCAGCATTCGAGCGCTGAGCGGGGCGAGTTGGGCAAGACCAAGGCAAGATCAAAACGCTCCGCCCGCAACTGGCGTCCAACCTTCAGAACGCTCTGGCCCGGGCTAAAAGAAACCGCAGCATCGATACAGGGTTGATGCAGCCACAAACTGGCTTGCTTGGCCGGAGCTAAGAGGGTGATGCGCGCCAGGGGAAACCGCTCCCGCAAACGTTGCAGTGCCGGCGTGGTCATCACGGCATCCCCCAGCCAATTGACGCCCCGCACCAGGATTCGGGCGGGCGGGGGAGCGGCAGCGAATGGATCCGGGGGAGGCATGGTGGCGATCAGCCGGATTTGACGTCCACGCCGGGGATGGAGAGGTTGGTTTTCGCGCTTCCCGGGTGGTGGGCGCCGGGCCTGGCGCGCCGAGCTTTCCAGCGGTCATGGACCCAAAACCAGTTGGCTGGGTCGCGGCGAACGGCGGTCTCAAGGGCGCGATTGACATCGCGCATGATGTCCTCAGGGGATCGCGGCTGACCGTCCTGGCGGGTCGGTATTTCGTCGCCGGTCTCAATCCGCCAGCGAGCCAGACCCGTACGGTAGCAAATGCCCGTTATCAGGCTGCAATCGTAGCGGAGGGCAAAAATGGCGGGGGCCAGGGAGGTAGCGCAGTCCCCGCCCAGGAACGGCAGGCTGGGGCTCTTGTCGCCGGCGGCCTGGTCGGATAAGAGGCCCAACAACACGCCCGGCTGATTCATGAAGTTCTTCAAGGCGTCCGCTTGCGTGCGGCGTTCGAAGTACTGGCAGCCGGATCGTTCGCGCAACGACTGGAAGAGCCGGTCCACAGAGGGCTGGCGCAAACCGCGGTAGGTCGTGGCGCAACGGAAGCCCGGCGCGAACTGGCCGAAGCGGGCGTAGAGTTCGAAGTTGCCGAAGTGGCCGATCGCAGCGACCATCCGCCGGCCCGGCTGGTTTGGCGTGGCGGCTAGATGAGGGGTGACGAATTCGACGTGCGGACGCAGTTCGTCGAAGCTCATGGAGGCGGTTTTTGCGGCGCAGGCGAAATTTTCGCCGATGCGGCGGAAGTTTTCCCGGGCCAGCGCGCGGAGTTCAGCGGGAGACTTTTCGCCGCCAAAACACCGCGCGAGGTTCCGCGCGGCGACCCGGCGATGGCGGGCATCCACCACGTAAGCCAGCGCGCCCGCAGCCCGGCCGAGACGCGCGACCCATCCAAGGGGCAGGGCCTGGATGAGGGCCAGGAAGCCGCGCGCGACGAAGAAAAGCAACCCATCCATGGCTTAGTCCAGAAAGCAGATCTTGCGGACGCATTCCTGAAAGTCTTTGGCCCCGCTCAGGATTTTGATCTCGACGCGCATGAAGTAGATCGGCAAATCGCGACGGTCGAGCTTGGGAAAGCGGACGGCGTCTTTTTGGGTGGTGATGATGGCCTCGGCCTGGCGCTTTTTACCTCGATTAATGGCATTGAGGGTTTCCTGCTGGGTGAACCGGTGGTGGTCGGCGAAGCGTTTAGAATACACCAGCTCAGCGCCCAGGTTGACCAGGCTCTGCTCGAAACTCTCGGGTTGGGCGATGCCGCTCAGGGAGGCGAGCTTGAGGCCGCGAACGAAATCCAGCTCCCGGCGCTGCCCGGTGAAGACATCCTCCAGGTAGAGAGGATGATGGATGCACTCGATGATCCCGGCGTTCGGGTTCAAACGCGTGAGGCGGCGGCGCAGTTCCTCGGTGTTGCCATCGCTCTTGGTGATGAAGATGGCGCTGGCGCGGGTCAGGTGGGAGGGAGGTTCACGCAAACTGCCGCGCGGGAACATCCGTTCGTTGCCAAAGGGTTGCTGGCGATCGATGAGGACGATGTCCTGGCGGCGGCCGCGGAGTTTCCAATACTGAAATCCATCGTCCAGCAGAAGGGTATCGCAGCCAAACTTCTCAATGGCGTAGCGACCGCTCTTGACCCGATCCTTATCGACCAGCACGACGACGTCTTTGAGGTTGGAAGCGAGCATGTAGGGCTCGTCTCCGGCCATTTCCGAGTCCAATAACAACGATTTGCCGTCGGACACCACGCGGGGCGGGGTGGTATCGTCCCGGAAAAGGAGCTTGTTGAGGAGCCATTGATGCACCGGCGTCGGTTTCGACCGATAGCCGCGAGAGAGAATAGCGACATTGCGACCCTGATCGCGCAGTTCCCGGGCGAACTTTTCGACCACGGGGGTCTTGCCGGTCCCGCCGAGGGTTAGGTTCCCCACGGCGATGACCTGCACCCCAAGAGTCGAATCGCGCAGGATGCGCAGGTCATAAAGCAATCTCCGGGAGAGCACCAGGAAGTGGAACAGCTTGGAGCAGGCGAAAAGAAGGGCGCGCGTGAGCGCCGCGCGGGTTCCGCGGCGCTGGTCCAGAGTAACTTCCAACCAGAAAGTCTCGAAGGTCTCACTGTAAGCCCGAAGCCGTTCGCGCATGCTGGTTCAGTGTGCCAAGTTTGGCGTTTAAGAGCAAGCCGGGGGATATGCGCCGAGAGCAGGTCCTGAAACTGACTGGAGATGTCCATCCAGTGTATAGCCAGAATCCTCGCCAACGGTGAAAATTAAGATTGAAGTTTTGGCCTGTGAATATCTATAACAGTACGTCCGATGCGACCGATAAATCGGGAATGAGGACTGAAAGGCAAGAATGATAATGAAGTCTGCGCTGAGCAGTTTGATGGGCGTCGGGGTTCTGTTGGCGGCGGCGGTGAGCACCTCCAACGCCGCGATGACGGATTATTCCGCGATGGCAGCGGTTGGCGGGGCCTCCGAGTTTTCTGTAAACCGGTACGACGGCAGTTCCGGCGCGGTCAGCGGTCTTTTCCTTCAATCGACCCCGGAAATTAGCGTCCCGCATGTCCAAGGGCAGGCCGAACCGAGCCATTCGACCCTCCCGGCGAGCATCGCCTCTCAGTTTGGGGCGGGGTATCTGAGCAACGTGAGGTCGCGCAACCCGGGCGCCAATGCGGGAACCACCTTCCACATCGAATACGAGTACAATACCGTGCCTGAAACCCCAATGTATGGAGTGCTGACGGGAATGGGGTGCTTGCTCGCGATGGCTTTGAAGCGACGCGCTTAGGCAGGAAAAAGACGCGTTTTCTCCATCGTCGGGGCCGGCCGTATGAATACCGCATTCCGACCGGCTTCGGGACGTTGCCTTCAGGCGGCCGAAGCGCTCCGCCTTGCGTCCCCTGAGGCGCGCCTCTGGGTCCGGGTTTGACCCGTGAGTGATCCTCGCGCAGTATAAGCCCATGGCGAATTCATTTGGACAACTCTTCCGCGTCACGACTTGGGGTGAATCGCATGGGGGCGGGGTCGGCGCCGTGGTGGACGGGTGTCCGCCGCAACTAGAGCTGACGGCGGCCGATGTTCAGCCGGATTTGGACCGGCGTCGCCCTGGTCAGTCCAGGATTGTCACCCCGCGCAAGGAGTCCGATACGGTTCAGATCCTCTCCGGAATCTTCGAAGGCAAGACGCTGGGAACGCCGATCTGTCTCTGGGTGAAGAACGAGGATGCAAGGTCCGAGGCGTACTCCGAGATGGCGAGCAAGTTCCGGCCCTCCCATGCCGATTTCACCTACCAGGCGAAGTATGGGATTCGGAGTTGGCCGGGCGGGGGGCGGTCGAGCGCGCGAGAAACGGTTGGGCGCGTGGCGGCTGGAGCGATCGCCAAGAAGCTGCTGCGGGAGCGCTATGGAGTCGAGATTCTGGCCTACGTGAAACAAGTCCAGCGGATCTCCGCGGTCGTGGAACCCGAGACGGTGAAGGCCGCTGAGATCGAGGCGAACATCGTGCGTTGTCCCGACGCCGCGAAGGCGGAGAAGATGATCCGGTTGATCGAGCGGGCGCGCCAGCGCGGCGATACGGTGGGCGGGATCGTCGAAGGAGTGGCTCGAGGGGTACCCGCCGGTTGGGGAGAGCCGGTGTTCGACCGCTTGGAGGCGGATTTGGCCAAAGCCATGCTGAGCCTTCCGGCGTCCAAAGGCTTCGATATTGGTTCCGGTTTTGCCGGGACCCTGCTCACGGGCGCGCAGCACAACGACGCTTTCCGGGCAAAAGGGGGGAAGGTTTTCACAACCACCAACCGGTCGGGAGGGATTCAGGGGGGCATTTCCAACGGGCAGACCATTTATTTTCGCGTGGCGTTCAAGCCGGTGGCTACGGTGATGGTGGAACAGGAGACAGTGGATGTGGCGTATCATAACACCACGCTCAAAGGGCGGGGTCGGCACGATCCGTGCGTCCTGCCGCGCGCGGTGCCGATCGTCGAGGCCATGACCGCCTTGGTGCTGGCTGATCACGCGCTGCGGCAGAAAGCCCAGTGCGGGTAAGACCCGGTCAGCGCCCGAACCAGGCGGCGGCCAGTCGCCCGCCGCCGAAGAGCCATAAGGCCGCCGCCATGGCGATATAGGGGCCGTAAGGAATGCGGGAGGACCAGGCGCGTTTGCCCAGGACAATGAAGGTCACGCCGACCATCGAGCCAAGGAGCGAACTGACCATGAGCGAAAAAAGGACGGCCTTCCAACCCAGGAACGCGCCGATGGCACCCATGAATTTGACGTCGCCGAAACCCATGGCTTCCCGCGGCAGCACGATTTCTCCAGTGACCGCTTCCAGGTGAGGAACCTGCTCGGGGTCGAACTCCTCCTCCCCAATCTGCAGCTTGTCGGGCGTGAGCCGGATCGACACGTCACGGCAGCAACGGTCCACCATCTCCACCCGGCGCGCATGGAGAACAATGACATCCGAGGGACGGTAAAACAAGTCTTCGTAAGGCACTTCTCCGTCGGGCAGGACCACCGAGGTCTCGGTGAAGATGATCAGCGAATCCGGGGGCAGGACTATGTGGTGGCGGCCGAACAGGAGCTTTCCGAGCCGGAGGATGAGGTAGATGATCCCGGCCCCCACCAGCATGCCTAACAGGCTCTGCTTCATGGCGCTGGCCGTGGAGGAGGCGCCGTAGAGAACCGGGGCCAGAATGGAGCATAGAAACCCCGCCGCCATGCCGCCCAGGGTGAGTTCGTCCGGGATGATAAAGTGCTCGAAATCAATGAAACTCGCCACCACCAAGCCCGCGAGCACCCCGCAATAGATCAAGACGAGGGCGGCGGAGTAGCGTCCGAAGGCCAGCCAGGAACCCAGGAAAAGCAGGGCGGTCAGCAGCTCAACCAGGAAATAGCGGGCGGCGATCGGCGCGCCGCAGTTGCGGCACCGGGCCTTGAGATAAAGCCAGGTGAACAGCGGGACGTTCAAATACCACGGGATGGAGTACTTGCAGCTTGGGCAATGCGAGGGGGGGGAGACCACGCTCAGGCCCAGGGGGAGGCGGTGGATGCAGACGTTGAGGAAGCTGCCGACGATGGAACCGAAAAGGAAGAATACGACGCACCAGAAGCCGAACGGGACAGCGGTCCAGAGGTTTCGATCAAAGACGGGTGCGAGCATGGAAGGCGCGGGGTTGGGAAGAAGTTGGGTCAGGCGCCCGCCAGGGCCTGTTGGAGGGCCCGGCGCATCGGCTCCACGGGGGCATCACGGCCCGTCCACAGTTCAAGGGCCTTGGCGCCCTGGTACAGCAACATGCCCATTCCGTTCGCGGCACGGCAACCGGCCGCGCGGGCCTCGCGTAGTAATCTGGTTTCGGCCGGACGGTAAATCATATCGAACACGGCGCTGGTTTGCCGCAAGGAGAAGCATCTATCCTCATAAGGTAGTGGATCCTCGGCTTTCAGGCCGAGCGAAGTGGCGTTAAGGACTAGATCGACGGATGCTGAGGGGTATCCAACAGAGACGGACACATCCGGGTAGCGCTGGCGGATCTCCTGCGCGAGAGTCTCGGCCTTGGACGCGGTGCGATTGACTAGATACAAACGGCCGACCTTTTCTGCCGCCAATTTGAGGGCCGCCGCGCGTCCGGCTCCGCCGGCGCCCAGGAGGAGGACCTTGGACCGGGCCAGTTCGATCCCGAGGTCCTCTCGCGCGGCGCGGGTGATGGCGTCGGCATCCGTGTTAAAGCCGCAGGCGCGGACTTCGGAAGGAGCGCCGGTGAGAGCGGCCAGAGGCTGCCAGAGACCTTGGGGGTCGCGGCCCTCGAAGCGGACCGTGTTTACCGCGCCCCAAGTCTGGGCCGATTCGTCCAAAGCGTCCATCATTTCAACGGCCAGGAGCTTGTGCGGGACGGTGAGGTTCACCCCCGCAAAGCGCATGGCCTTGGCCCCGGCGAGGGCGGCCCGGAGGTCCTGGGGAGGCACCTCAAACGCCAGGTAGCGCCAGTTGAGGCGGAGCGCCGCAAAACCGGCGTTCTGCATGGGGGGAGAAGCGGAATGGCGAACGGGGTAACCATAGACCGCGCAACAGCGAGTGGCCGCGTCAATCGGCAGCGATGAGGAGGGAGGCGCCGGTTGATTCGGAGTCGAGGGCGTTCGGTCAACCATTTCAACGACTATTCCACCATACTATGACCGAAATGCAAGGTTTTTGAGTGGACCGCAGCGCCCGCGGCCCCGCCGTCAAATTGCACGTCATGACGTTTAGTCCTAAGGACGACTCCTGGAACGGAGAGACAGTCTCCGACCAGGACGTTAAACCCATCCGTTGGCCCGATTGATAGTCGCGATGATGCGCTGCTTACATTCCGTGGTAACAACCCCCCGATAGTCGGTAAGCATGGACTTCTTGACCGCGTACAAGAGGTCGCACTTGCACAAGGTTGGCCAACTCAACCCATCCGCAGCGTCCAGAAGGACCTCGTGAGGCTCAGGAGGCCGAGTAGCCTGCTGTGAAGCGCACATGACCACCGTCAGATCGGGCTTGTTGGCCACGCGCGCCGGATGAGACACGATGACCGCAGGGTGAGCCGCCGGCCATCCCGGCGGCTGATAGCTCCAGATCTCCCATGCCTTCATTCTTCTGGAGGCGGCACCGGCGCGTTTGTCATTGCCGATTCAAATGCCTCCCACTGCTCGTCCCTCTTGAAGGCAGACTTTATCTCCTTTGCCGTAAAGGGCCTAATAGGAGCGGTCGACAACTGCTCTCGCAGCTTGGGCAGGCCCAACTTCATGCTCTGACGCATGGCGTCAGCCATCGACAGGCCAGTGGACTTGGCGGTTTGGCGCACGTCTTCGAGCAAGTCGCGCGGCATGGCAAGAGGATACGTATCACTCTTCATGGAGGAATCATACATCAGTTTTCGACTCCTTCAAGTCTAAAGCCAACTCCAAAAAGGACCTTCACGCTGAGATCACCCATTATGCCGCCTCACAATTTGGAAGCGGCTATGGGAATGCCTGGTGAACGCAGCCTTTTACCATATTTCCGCAGGGGACAAAACCCGCCTTCTGGAGCGTTCTCCGCGAAGCGATATTCCCGGGATTGCAACGTGCGGACGGGACGCTCCCTTGCTCATAGCAGACCCGCTTTAGCTCCTGGATGAGGTAGGAGCCAAGCCCGCGCCGCCGACGGGGTTCGGCCACCTCCATGTACAGGTCGCCATACGGTCGGTTGTAATGGAAGAGGATGCCGCCGGTCGCGGCGATTTCGCCGCCAACCTCCACAACCCAGTCACCTACCGGCTCGCATCGATGGGAAAAGACTCTGGCCGCATCTTGCGGCGTGGCGCGCCGAAACATCGCCCCCTCCACGGACAACGCCGTCAGGAGTTTGTCGTGGAAGAGAATCGCCTCGCTCGTGATGTTTTGGGCGAAGGTGTGCAACAGGACTGAGAGGAGCGTGTCGTTGGTTTGGGTCTCGATCATCGTGGCGCCGCTGGCCTTCAGGAGCACACTGAACCAATCGAACAGGCGCGCCCGAGCCTGCGGCAGGACATAAAACTCAAAAACCGTCGGGAGGCCCTTCCACGGCCCACCCACAGCCACAGAGCCGTAACCGGCCACGGCGCCGCCCGCAACCAGGAGATAGGACTCCGTCCAGCCTCGTCGCGCGTGCAGGGAGTCGTGCGCCACCTGGCAGTTCATCTCCTGCCGATAGAGATCGCGCCAGGGCAGGATGTCCTGAACCGAGGCCGCTTTGGCAGAAAGTTCCATCACGACAGGTAAATCACCTCGTCGTCAATGTCCACTTGGATGAAAGTCGATCAGTAGAAATCAGCCCCGGAATTGCAATGGAGCCTCCCGCCTTCACCACGGCGGGTGGTCGAGGATCGAGCGTTTCGGCGGCCGTCCCCCGAGCAAGAGGCTGCCGGTGCCGATCAGTCAGCAACCGAGGAACGCGAAAACGACCATCCCGGCCGCCACTAACACAAAACGCACCCACGACCGCGACGCCTCCGGTCTTGTTATCCTTCCGGCTTAAACCCGACCAATTTCATGGCCCGCCGGGCTTCGGCGTTCTGCATAAAGATCCGCCAGAGCAGGCGGGTGCGGAGGTTCTCGGCCATGAGCAGCGTAATACCCGCGTCGATGCCAATGACGTCGGGATCGAACCATCCCTTGGCGGGATTAAAGGCGTCGACGAAGCCGTAGCGCCTCCAGGCGCGATCGCCGAATCGGGCGCGCATGGAGCGCAGGCAGCGGAGGCATTCGGAGGGGGTGAACGGGAGGGACCCCGCGGCGGCGCACGGCACTAACGTCCCGTCCAGCGGCCCTTGCCGGGGCGGGCCGCCCCAGGCGACATAACCGCCCGCCGAATCGGAGGCGGAGATCCCCCATAGATCCTCGCCAAAAACGAGAAACTCGCGGCCTAAATCGATGCAGAACTGGCGGTGAGCGCGCGTGGCTGTGACGGAGTTTTCGAAATAATCCAGAGTATCGTCCCGTACGCCTTGGAAGTCGAACCACGCGTGCGAGTATTGATGGACGAACAGCGGCGCGTCCACACTCACATAGCGGTAGCCTTTGTATTCAACCCAAGGCCGCCGCCACGCCCGCCAGGAAGCCGGGCTCAGGGGATGCTCGTTGGCGCCGATCGCCAGCAGGTAGAGCGCCATTAACTCTGAATAAACATCCCATGAAGACTCGAGAAAGCCGCTCTCAGGTTTCCAGCCCATGCGCAATACGGAGCCGCCATTCGCCATCCAGGGCCAGTCCACGCGATCATAGAGCCCTTTGGCCAGGCGCCGGATTTCCGGATCGGCGAAATAGGCGCGGCAGGTCAACACCCCCGCCAGCAGCAGCGCCGTATCGATGGATGACAATTCGCAGGACCACAAGCGTTCCCCCGTCCGCCAGTTAACGAAGTGAAAGAAAAAGCCGTGTTCGTTCGGCAATTCGTTCGCGAGGAACCTGAGGGTGGCCATCACGCGCTCCCTAGCCTGGGCGTGGGAAATCCACCCGCGCGAATCCGCGACGCACAGGGCGCTCAGCCCGAAACCGGTCGCGGCGATGCTGGCGATCTCGCGCTCATCATTCCGGTCCGCCAGGCTGCGGTCCTTGACCAGGCCGGTTCGGGGGTGGGCGCACTCGTCAAAAAAACGAAAGGTGGTTCGCTCCAAGTCCTCCAAGAACGCATCGTCCTCGCGCCCGAGCGGCGTTTTTCGGGGCCCTTCCAGCGCGAAACGACAACCGGATAGACCGGCGGCCGCAGCCATTCCCAGCCGAGCGAGCGCCGCCCTGCGCGTCCACATAAGGCTCATGGCAGGGATTGGGGGGTCGCGTCGCTTTCCAACCTGACCTCAACGGTCTTTCGGTCCACGACAAATCTCCTCCTGGCAGGCGCCGGTGGAACGGCGGCAAGGTACTTGTGGGCCACCAACTCATTCAGGTCCTTCGGGACCTGCTGCTGTTCAACCGAAAACCTCCTCGCCAGCCGCGTTAAGTGCTCCAGGTCAACAGCACTCTCCTCGCCACGAATCGTGTGGAGTATTCGCGCCAGCATCTGTCGCAGAAAGAGGAGCCGCCTTTTCACCGTATCAATCCCATTAGCGGAGCCTGAGCCTGATGGACAATTCCGCCATCACTATCAGCTAAATGTTGATAGACCATGTAGTAATCATGACGACAAATGATGTCGTGTCAAGTGGTTGTGTTGCGGGGCGTGGGCGGCATTTCACCCGGCGATGACTTCGGTTGCCGCATAACCTCCCCGCGCGGAGGGAAAGGGCTCATTTCCGCGCCAGTTCGAATCGGGCGGAGCGCAACTCCCGGCTGTCCAAGCCGATAAACGCCAGGTAGCTTCCGGGTTCCGTGCCCCAGGTCATGTCCTTCCGCAGAAATGCGAGGTCCTGTTGCCGGATATTGAAGCTTATCCGGCGCTGTTCGCCCGCCTTCAGCACGAGGCGCTGGAAGCCTTTGAGTTCGAGCACGGGCCGGGTGACGCTGCCGACGAGGTCGCGCAGGTAGAGCTGCACGACGACCGCTCCGTCCCGCTGACCGGTATTGGACACGGTGGCCGAGGCGGTGAGGCAACCACCGGGCAGGAGACGGGACTGGTCGAGTTGCGGTTCCGCGCAGTTGAACGTGGTATAACTCAGGCCAAACCCGAACGGATAGAGCGGATCGTTGGGACAATCCAGGTAGGATGACTTATAGGGCTCTTTCGGATTTGCGGGGTCGAGCGGGCGGCCGGTGTTCTTGGCGGCGTAATAGATGGGTGCCTGGCCGAGCCGCCGAGGGAATGTGACCGGCAGTTTGCCGGCCGGATTCTGCTTGCCAAAGAGGACATCCGCCACGGCTTTGGCTCCTTCGGTTCCGGGAAACCAGGCCTCAAGCATGGCATCGGCCATGGCAGATTCCTCTTCGAGGGCCAGGGGCCTGCCATTCATGAGGACCACGACCAAAGGGCGGCCGGTTTGTTTCAATTCGCGCAAGAGCTCGGTCTGCGCGCCGGGCAGGTTGATGCTCGTTCGGCACGAAGCTTCGCCGGACATATCCCAACTTTCTCCTACCACAGCCACGATGACATCCGAGGTTCGGGCCGCAGCGATGGCCTCGGCAAAGCCCGCGCGGTTGGTTGAAGCGATGTCGCAGCCCGGCGCGAAGACGACTTGGCCGTCGCCGTTATTCCGCCGTATTCCACCCAATACGGTATCGATCGAATCCCATGCGCCATCCGCTTTCCAGCACCCGAGGAGGTCCCGGCTGGAATCGGCCAACGGACCGATTACCGCGACGGTTTTGCCGGTTTTCAGAGGCAGGGCTTGGGATTCATTCTTGAGCAGCACGAAGGACTCGCAGGCCATGCGATAAGCGGCTTCGAGGTTCTCCCGGGCGCCGAGGAGACGGGCCTCGCGCGCTTCATCGCAATGGCGGAAAGGGTCCTGCAGCAGCCCGAGTTGCGCCTTGAGCGCGAGCACCCTCCTCGCGCCGGCTTGGATCTGTCGGCGCGAGACTTTTCCCTCGCGAACGAGTTGCTTAAGGTGGTGGACGAAAGTCCCACCCACCATGTCGATATCCACGCCGGCGGCCAGGGCCTGCCGCGCGGCGTCGGCTTCGTCGGCAGCAGACCCATGAGCCACCATTTCGTTGATGGCGGTATAATCCGTGACTACAATCCCCTTAAAGCCCCACTCGGTCCGCAGGACCTTCCGCAGCAGGAAGGAGTTGGCCGTTGCGGGAGTCCCGTTGAGTTCGTTGAACGAGGTCATCACGCTCAAAGCTCCGGCCTCCACACCGGCGGCGTAGGGCGGCAAGTAAACCTCGCGCAGCATCCGCTCCGACATGTCCACCGTGTTGTAGTCGCGGCCGGCGACCGCCGCGCCATAGGCGGCGAAATGTTTAACGCACGCCAAGACGGAGTCCGGGGCGGTCAAGTCGCGGCCCTGGAAACCCCTCACCCTTGCGGCCGCTACCGCCGACCCCATGAACGGGTCTTCTCCCGCCCCTTCCGCGATGCGTCCCCATCGAGGGTCGCGCGCGATGTCAACCATGGGCGCGAAGGTCCAGTCGAGCCCGGCAGCGGCGGCCTCAACCGCGGCCACCCTGGCGGAGCGTTCGATCGCTTCGAGATCCCAGGACGCGGTCTCGCCCAGCGGGATAGGGAAAATGGTCTTGTAACCATGAACGACGTCGTAGCCAAAGAGCAGGGGAACGCGCAAGCGGCTCTCCTCCACAGCGATTTTTTGTAGCTTTCGGATCTGGGCGACGGAGAGCGCGTTGAGGACGCTTCCGCAGTTCCCCGCGCGGATATTCTCCTCGAGGGCGGCTTGATCCTGGGGTGGTCCAGTCGTAGCGCCGAAACTGGTGAACAAAGCCAACTGCCCGATCTTCTCTTCGAGCGTCATCCTCTCCAGGAGCGCCTCGGCTTCGGCGCGGGAGCGGGGGTTTTCGCCGGCGATTGCCACGCTGCCCGCAGTAAGCAGCGTGAAAAACAAGCCGGTTGCGCGCCGGTACGGTGTTGAGGGTCGAGGGATGGGATTCGGCATAAGGTTGGCCTGGGAAAAGACGGCGGAAATGGTCCCCACGAAGCGAGGACTGCACGAGCGCACGGGCGACCGCGAAGGGGTCCCGGTCCAAGCCCGGGACCCCTGACGATTACGCAATGACTCGGATCTTAGTGCACGTACACCGCCCGGTAGAACCGGGTGTTGTACCCCGCAGAGCCCGTATCGATGACGTACTGCGGAGACGTCGTGAGTTTCACCGTGGTGAGGGTTATCCAAGTGGTCGGGTCCAGCGCAGTGGAGTAGTCGACCCTGTAGCTGTCGCCGAGTTTCCCGGTTACGGCGATCACCGGGTCAAAGCTGAAGCCCACCAGGGCCAGGGTTCCGTCCTGGCTGTAAACCGAGCCGGAGTTGTTCGAGACCAGGACGCGGTAGTGTCCCACATCGGCGGCGGATGCGCCGGTGATGGTCAGCGTGGCTTGATTTGCTCCTGAGATATGGCCCGGGACGTTTACAATGTTGGTGTTATAGAACTGCCACTGGTAATTAACTCCACTGGGGTTCGATACGCCGACACTGAGGGTGGCTACGGTGCCAGGGGAAACGGTCGTTTGGCTGGGCTGATTGGTGATGACCGGCGATCCCGCGGGCGCAGTTGCTTCCAGATCAAATGCATCCACGAAGAAGGACTGCGCTCCCGTGGTCGAATAGGCGTCGATCAGGAAGGCGCCCGCGCGGACGGTGGCCGTGTTCGCCGGGGCCGTGTACTGCGGCGTGGTAAACTGCATCATGCTTCCTGCGCCGGAGTTGGGCAAGCCCGCCGCGACCAGGTCGAGGGCGTTGCTGGACAGGACCGTGCCGGTCGAGTCGAGAAACTCGACCACAAACAGAGCCTTGGTTGGACCAGGGATAAAGCCGCAGAAATTGGCCTCCCCGGCGGCGTAGCCCGACAACGTGAACTGGGTCGTGGGCGTGGCTGGGTTGTCCTGGTAAAGATCGACGGTTATGTAATCATTCAATCCGCCGTTGGTTGAGCCTTGGAAAGGCTTGAAGAACACGCCGTAGCCGCCCGTTTGCTGGACATTGCACCAGGTTTCTGAGTCAGCGCCGTCGTAATTGGGGCCGCTGAGGGTCTTGACCGCCGTGATGTACCAGCCGTCCGGCCCTGGATTGTTCTGGCCGTCAAAACTGGAGATGATGTCCATGTCTCCGTTATAGAGTACGTTGGCGCCTATTGCCTGGGTTGCCCCCAAGGCGAGGCTCAGCGCTGCGGTCAGCGTGAGCCATTGGTTCCCGAACGGTCTTCCAAAGGGAGAGGTTCGTGGTTGAGGTAAGTTGGCGAATCCGGCTCTTCTCTTGGCAGGCTTCATGGCAGTGCTTTCTGTTGGTTTTGTTTGTGGTTTCATGATGTGTCAGTTAGTGGGAGCGCTTCGTCTTCGTTTGCCGCTGGTTATCGTTGCCAATAGGCCAGCAGCTTCACGCTCAGGCGCCGGGAAGCCATGTCGCTTCCCGGTGCGACCGCGCGGCGCGGTCGCAATCAAGGCTCGTAGCTGAGTGCATTTGTTGATTGATCCCTTCAATCGTCCCACTTCGAAACAACCAGCTCATCTCACGCCTCAAAAAGAGAGTCGTCGTCCTTCGGCGTGACGTATTGAATGGCTAATGTAGTGTTTTGTACCACAACTAGTCTGTTCTGTCAATAATTGTTTTGTCTTATGGCATCCTCTTTTCCTTCGGGTGGTTCCCGAGGGGAAAAAGGGCGCTCAGCGCCTACCAATAGGCCTGCGGACCACAAACCACCTCCCCCCGCCGGGGTTGGATCAAATAGCGGCATGCGATTAGTTTACATTGTGTACATCTTTTTTAATGGCATCAAGATAAGGTGTGTGCTTGGTACAAAACGCGACGTTTTGACAGTTTTGTCATAAAAAGCACTTGCGAACCGCGCCATCCGAGGTAGAGTGTTGCAGAATCCGCGCATACTCTATGATTACCTATCGAGCTTGCGACCCATGCAACCGTCGTCTTGGACGCGCCCGTCGAGCCCCTGCTGTCAGCGCGTTTACCCTCATCGAACTGCTCGTCGTGATCGCGATTATCGCAATTCTGGCCGCCATGCTCCTACCGGCGCTCTCCAAGGCCAAGGTCCGGGCCCAGGCGATTATGTGCATGAGCAACACCAAGCAGATGACCTTGGGTTGGCTGCAATACGCGGGTGAGAACGGCGACCGCATTATGGGCAATTTCGGCGTGCAGGAAACCGCCGCCGAAATCACGTCGAAGGCCTCTCCTTACCGCACCTGGGTTTGCAATAACATGGCGTGGGACATTGAGGCGCAAATGACGAACGCCGACTTGGTGAAACTGGCTTCGTTGGGCTCTTATGTTGCCGGCAACCTCGGCGTTTACCGGTGCCCGGCGGACCATTTCCTCAGCGGGGTTCAAAAGGCGGCGGGGTGGTCGGCGCGGCCCCGCTCCTATTCGATGAATGCCTATTTCGGCCCCTACAACCCGACGTGGACCAGCGAAAAGAACGAGTTTTTCAACGGCTACCGGCAGTTCCTCAAGACGACCCTGGTGGTCGATCCGGTGAACCGGGTCCTGTTTCTGGACGAGCACCCCGACAGCATTAATGACGGTTATTTCTTGAACAACGCCGATCCAAAGGGCCTAAGCAACTGGGGCGATTTGCCGGCTTCTTATCATAACGGCGCCTGCGGCTTCTCCTTTGCCGACGGTCATTCGGAAGTTCATAAGTGGAAAAGCCCGGTTACCATGCAGCCCGTGAGGTATACCTCGGGCTTCCCTACCACTTCTTTTACCGCCGCCAACGGCGGATTCCTCGATCGGGATTGGATTACCTACCGGTTGAGCGTCCCGAACTGAGGGGGCGGGAAGCGGCGGGACCACCGGCGGAGGTCCGCCAAGCGCGAAGTTACTTGCGGGACTGCTCCTGCACCCAGCGAATGGCATGCAGCAGCAGCTCGGCGGAGTTTTTCAGGCGCAGCTTTTCTTTGATTCGCGAGCTGAAGGAGTTGATCGTGGTCACGGTCAGGTTGAGCTCTTGGGCGATCTCGCGGCGGCCTTTGCCCTGGCCCAGCATACGAAAAACCTCGAGCTCGCGGTCGCTCAACCCGCTGAGGGGCGATTCTTCGCTGCCGTTGCTGCCGCGCATGAGTTTGGTAATCAAGGAGGCCGCCATCTTTTCGCTAAGGTACATTTCTCCCGCGAGCACGCGGTGGAGCGCGGTTTTGACCGCCTGGGGGGGGGCGTGCTTCATGACGTAACCCATGGCGCCGGCGCGCAAGGCGCGCTCCGTGTAAAGCGATTCGTCATGCATGCTGACGACCAAGAGCGGTAGTTCCGGGTCAACGGCCTTCAGGGCCTTGATGAGGTCGATGCCGTTGCCGCCACCCAAGGAGATGTCAATGGTCACCAAGTCCGGCTTGGTCTCCCGCGCCAGGCGCAGGGCGTCCTCGGCATCCGCCGCTTCGCCGCAAACGCATAATCCAGGCTCATCCCCAATCAGTTGGCGGAGTCCTTGCCGGAACAGTGGATGATCATCCACGATCAGCACGCGGGCCAGAGAATTTGGCTCAGCCGTCGCAGTCATGATCTCAGATTAGAGCAGTTGGCGGTGTCAAACAAGGCTCTTTGCGGGGGCGGCCCGGGCCAGACTGGGCTTACGCGGCGGCCGCCGAGGCGGCCGCGGGCGCGGGCGGGCGGGCGGGCGATTCAGGCCCGCACCGGCACACGACCTCCGCGCCGCCGCCCGAACGGGAATGGATCTGAAACTCCGCGCCAATGAGCCGCGCGCGGTAGCCCATGATCCGGAGGCCCATCCCTTGATGTCCGGTCGTGGACGCTGACAGTCCCATCCCGTTGTCCTGGACCGTCAGAACACAGCCGGCGCCGTCCTCGGCGGTCAAGCGCACTTCAACCCGCTGGGCCTTGCCGTGCTTCACGGCATTCACGACGGCCTCCTGGGCAATGAAATAGAGGTGCTGCGCCAGGGTATGATCGCGCATCGCCACCGGTTTTTCGCAGCAAAACTCGCAGCGAACTCCGAAAAAGGTCCCGGCATTCTCCACCAGTTCCTCCAGGGCGGACACCAGCCCGTTTTCCTCGAGTTGGACGGGGAACAGTCCGCGGGCCACGCCCCGGGTCTGTTTGTTGGCCTGGTTGACGAGGTCGGTAAGTTTGTGGACCTCCAAGCCCTCCGGGCGGCCCTCCTTGTCCAGCCGGCCGGCCACCGAATCGGACAAGTAGGCGATCCCGGCCAATTGCTGGCAGACGCCGTCGTGCAGATCGTGGCCGATCCGGCGCCGTTCGCGAGTGCTGATCTCCAGGATTTCCTGCTCTAACCGCCGCCGCTCGGTTACGTCGCGCGCGACGCCTTCCACCTCGACCTGTCGTCCCTCGCGGTCAATGAGCCGCGTGCTGATCTCCAGCAGCAGACGTTCGCCGCCCGGCTTTACGAAATCCCACTCCACGGTGGCGGGGGCGACGCCATCCATGATGCGCGCCAGCCATTGGCTGGCTTGAGGCCGGCTTTCCTCGGCAATGAAATCGATCAAGCTGCGGCCGTGAATCAACGAGCGCTTCCGCCCGAGAGCGCGTTCGCCCGCCAGGTTGATCGAAGTGATTCGCCCGCTCAGGTCGTGCGTATAGACCATGTCGTTCGCGCTCTCGAAGAGGTCCTGGAACCGCTCCTTGAGCGAGGCCTCCAGCTCAAGCTGCCGGCGGATGATGGCCGTTTGCTGGACTACTTTCCGGCGCAGGCCGCCGACCCAGATCAGGGAGACCAGCACCACGGCCGCCAATATCCCCACCGCCCACAAAAGCTTGGTCAGGGTCCACCAAGACGGCAGGCTCAGCATCCGCACGTCGTCGGGGCGGCGCAACAGGAGGCGAAACGACTTGGCTCGCCATTCCGCGCCGGCGCGCCAATCCTCGCCCACTTCGATGCGGCAGACGCCGGTCAAGCGCAACCGGCTGTCTTTTTGCAGACTGGACAGCCGGGCGGCTGGATCCCCCGAATCCAGGTAAGCCGAAAAGACGCGGCCCTCGGCTTCCAGGACCAGCACCGTTTCGTTGTTGTCGTGGGTCTGGTCGAGCAATCGCCCCTCGATGACGACCAGCCGGCTGTCTTGCAAACCCCCCAGCGCTTCATCGGGCCGCACGGGGGTGGGCTCCGGATCCGGACCGGACCCGGTCTTACGCCAAACCGCCGCCTGCAACATCGGCGTGTATTCGCCCTTGCCGGGGAAGCCGACCAACTCGACCCGATCGCCCGGGCGCAACGGTTCGATCTGCCGCGACTGCACGTACAGTCCGTGTTCGTCATCCTGGACGAACAGGGCGCGTCCGGGCTGGTGCAGGACCACCGTGGCGGCCACTTTGACCCGGTGGCCGTACGACCCGTGCGGGGTGAACCGGAGTAGGGTGCCGATGGGCTGGGCGGGCTGGGCGAGAGCATTGGTGGCGGCGGGTTCGATGACCGTAACGTCTTCCGGGCGCGGCACCATGAGCCGGACCCCAAAAAGCTGGCGCTGCTTGTTAAACCAGGTGCCACAGGCACCGCGGACGCGGACCTGACTGTCCACCCACTGCGCCAGGTTGGACTCCGATGAGCCGGTGACAAAGCCCATGACCGTTCCGCCGCCGGTGGCGATCTCAAGAAGCTGCTGGCCCGCCTGGTCCGCTTGCGCCGACCGCACCAACCCCTCGACCTCTACCCACTGGCTGTCCTCCCTGCCGGCGATCAAGTCCTCGTACGAAACCCGCTTCGCCGGCGGCAGGTTAGCGTGGCCGACTTTCCGGACGGACGCGGGTTTCACGATGGGGGCAAAGTCCCCGGGGTCGGAAACGCCCTCCACCTCCACCATGTCTCCCGAAGCCAGCAACGCGAATTGAGCGCCGTTCCCCACAAAGATACCGGCGCTTTCATCCTGGACGAAGCAAGACCGCGCGTCGAAAGCGAAGGTCACGAGCCCCCGCAACTTGACGGGCCAGCTCCGCCGCGCCAGGTCGGGCGTGAGTTCGCGGACGGAGGCGACGTTGGTAAGAACGGGGGCGGATTCCGCTGCCGAGGCCATGAGTCCAATGGCGGCGGAGAACCAGGCCGCCGCGCCCCAACAAACCTTGAAGGTCACATGCCAACATTAGGCGATTCGGGATCAAAAGTAAATGGGCGGCGAGAGCGCGCGGCGATTCCGAATAACCCGGTTGAGCGGCGGGAGCGGGGCCTGGATGGGAACGCGCGGGCGGAGAAGACCTGCGCAGGGGGGCGAAGGGGCGTCCGTGCAAAGTATGCCGGAGGGCGGAAATGAAACTGTCAACGGGATCGGGCCGGCTGTTTTCGGCG
>Ga0316217_10000464_pt1 | contig 58015 bp, 50 predicted proteins | sample 1anoAmetaG_FD_203633 | JGI IMG/M metagenome (GOLD analysis project Ga0316217, IMG submission 203633) | Freshwater microbial communities from Trout Bog Lake, Wisconsin, USA - 1anoA | ecosystem: Environmental > Aquatic > Freshwater > Lake > Hypolimnion/Profundal zone | place: USA: Wisconsin...
GCATCGGCTTCGGATGGATTGGCGAGGGTGAGCTTCACCATCCAGGCTGTGTGGGGGGTGCTGTTGACCTTTTCGGGCGAGGTAGCCAGCTCCTCGTTGATGGCGGTGACGGTGCCGGAGACCGGGGCGTAGAGATCGCTGACGGCCTTGACCGACTCTACGGTGCCGAAGGTTTTTCCGGCGACCAGTTCGGCTCCGACCTTGGGCAGCTCGACAAAGACGATGTCACCCAGGGAGTTCTGGGCGTAGTTGGTGATGCCGATGGTTCCGGTGGTGCCATCCAGAGCGAGCCATTCGTGCTCTTTGGTGTATTTGTATTCCGTCGGGTAGGCCATGGTGATCTCCAGAGAAGGATTGCGCGCCGGACGGGCCGGCTGGGCATGAAGCGTTTCACGGACTGAGTGAACTTTGAGATTGTAGTCCAAAGTGCAAGGGGAAGAGCAAATACAAAGGCAACACAAAGGTCAACTGCCCCACTCAAGCCAAAAGATGGCTTGAATGGGCCACCCGGACAGCGTGCTCATCCCACATTTGCCAACGGATGGCAAATATGGGCCACCGGACTGCATGTGTCCACCCGGCGTCTCCTATTGAGACGCCTTGGGAATTTTGGGGCGTTTGTAGAAGGGCGTGGGGACGATCTTGCATTTTATGATCGAATTGCGGCACTCCACGCCGAGTTCGGCGCCCTCGGCGGAGTATTCGACGGGGACGTAGGCGAGGGCGATGTTCTTTTTGAGAAAGGGTGCGGGCGATCCGCTGGTGACGGTGCCGATGCGATGGCCGTCTGGGGCGGTGACGGGGTAGCCGTCGCGGGCGATGCCGCGCTCAACGGTTTCCAGGCCGACCAGGATAGTTTTGGGGCCGCTCTGGAACTGCCGGGCGAGGGTGTCGCGGCCGATGAAGTCGCCTTTGTCCATCTTCACGAAGCGGTCGAGGCGGGCTTCCCACGGGGTAATGGTGTCCGAGATTTCGTGTCCGTAGAGGGAGAGCGCGCCTTCCAGTCGGAGGGTGTTGCGGGCTCCCAGGCCGCAGGGGAGGATGCCGAACTCCTCGCCGGCGGCGAGCAGTTCGTTCCAGACGCGGATGCTGGTGGGTTCGTCGCTGGGAACGTAGATCTCGAAGCCGTCCTCGGCGGTGTAGCCGGTGCGGGCGATGAGGGTGTTGGGCAGTCCGCAGACGGTGCCGTGGGTGAACCAGTAGAACTTGACCTGGGTGAGGTCGGCGTCGGTGAGCTTTTGCAGGGTGCGCCAGCCGTTGGGGCCCTGGATGGCGATCTGGGTGTAGGCGTCGCTCAGGTTTTCCACCGCGCAATCGAACGACTGGGCGGCCTCGCGGACCCAGTTGAAATCCTTTTCGCGGGTTCCGGCGTTGATGACCAGCAGGAAGTCCTCGGGGCCGAGGCGGTGGACGATGACGTCATCGACGAAGGTTCCGGCGGGGTAGAGAAGCGCGGAGTACTGGGCCTGGTTAACGGCGAGGCGCGAGGCGTCGTTGAAGGTCATGTGCTGGACTGCCTGGAGCGCCTGCGGGCCGTGGAGGCGAATGTCTCCCATGTGGCTGACGTCGAACAGGCCGACGGAGTTGCGGACGGCGAGGTGCTCACTGATGAGTCCGCCGCAGGGACGGTTGCCACAGGCCGGGTACTCGACGGGCATGTCCCAGCCGTTGAAGTCCACCATGCGGGCGCCGAGTTGGCGGTGCGCGGAGTTGAGAGCGGTCTTGCGAACGATGGAAGATTCGGCGATGGACAAGGACGGGACCTCGATCAGGGAAATCGTGCGGCCATGGGAACCCTAAACCGTACCATGCGGGAATGCGGCGGGGCAACGCGCGGCGACAGGCGCGCCGGAGACAGTTGCACAGGGAGCCGATGCGCGGTAGAGTTCGCGCATGGCCCGACGATTTTTGTGCAACTCCTGCGAACTGGTGGAAGAAAAGTGCAAGTGCGAGCGGTACTGCTATCTGTGCATGGGCGGAAACGACGTGCGCCTGGTGGAGGATGGCTGCTACTACTGCCTGGAGTGCCGCGAGGCCTGCGAATATATGCCGGAACCCAAGGGGAGTGCCAACCAGGGGTAGATCCCAAGCATCGCAACGGAAAAGCCCCACATCTGCTTGGCAGATATGGGGCACCCGCAGCAGGCATCCGGCTTGGCGCTGAGGATGCTTGCGCTAGGCCGCTTTCTCGAATCCATCACACCCGCTGATGGGGGTGACCATTAAGTGCAACGTGGCGTTACGCGGAAGGCCACACTCATCGACCATAACCTCCGGCGCCTTGTGTGACGAGCGAATTTCAATCAACTTCTTGTCGCTTTGGTGAGGTTCCCCGAAGTGTTTACAGAGGCCACACTGTCCATCTTTAACCAGCTGCATAACGTCCTCCATTGGGTGCTTAGATCGGCGAGGCTGCCGGAAGGTTGCCGCAGCGGCTGTGTCTGTGTTTGCTTAGCCACAGGCTTAGGGTGAATCTCCGACCCGGGCACGAGTACTCCGCGCAAGCGCATAAACCACCGGAAATACAACACCGTTGCCGATGAGAGCGGCATGCGTCCCCCCATTTGCGTCGAAGAGCACGACGCAGATGGGGGCCACCGGTCCACCGGCTCTATTCGATCTGGAAGCGGGCGGAGGGATGGACGGTCTGTTTGGTGACCTGGTCATTGACGGTGATTTGGACGCTGTAGACGCCGGGGTCGAGGGTGGCCAGGGACATGGACTTCTCGATGGTGATCTGATCGCCGGTGTCGCCGTAGGTGGCCGAGGACTCGTCGGCGTGCAGCACGGATTTGTTGGATTGCAGGTTGACGATATCGTAGGCGATGGTGGCGTTGGTCTTGCGGCTCTGCTTGTCCTGCTGCAGGTTGTAGACCTGGAGCCACAGGTTGAGGCGCTGATCGCGTCTGAAGCTGGCGGGCTTGCCGTCGGATGCGTCGAGGCGGGGACGGACCTTGGTGTCGCCGATGATGAAGTTGCCGGTGCCGATATTCCTGGCCGGCACGCGCTCCATGAGATCGGCGAGGATGAGCGAGGAGGCGGCCAGTTTATCCGGGTCGAACTCGGGGACGTGGATGGAGCGGACCAGGGTTCCCACGCGGTCGCCGTTGACATCCTTGACGGCGACTTCGATCTTGTACATTCCGGGCTTGAGGGGGATGGCCTTCCAGTAGAGCTGCGTGGTGAGCAGGGCTTTTTCCATCAGTTCGTTGGGCTCATCGACGCCGACGGTGTCTTCAAAGGTTGAGGCGACCCGTCCGGAGATGGTGGAGATGCGTCCGAAGATGTTGACCGAGGCGCGCTGAATGCCTTCCTTCTGCAGAAAGGTCATGTCCTTGGTTTTGATCTGGATGGTGACGGGGACCAGCACGGTGTCGGCGGTCACTTTGACGATGTCGGAGCGCATGTCGAAGGGCATCAGGTTGTAGCGGATGCGGGTATTGACCTTCTCCTCGAGGTCCTTGAACTTGACGGGCGGCGGCGCGGTGAGCTTGGCGTAGCGCTCCATGGCGTCAAAGGCGCTGCTGCCCTGCGTATCGGAACCGGGTGCGCCGGGCATGCCGGTCGAGCGAGAGCCGCGGCCCATCCCCGCCTGGCCCTGCGAACTGGAGCCGCCGCCGGGGGTGTGGAGCAGCGCGTCCTTTTCATTGGGATCGTTGGCCAGGTGGTACTCGTTGCACATGCAGGAATCGACGAACTCGATGGAGACCTCGTTTCCGACGCCTTCGATGTAGCGATAGCGCCAGCGCTCGAAGGGATAGGTGGAGGTGCTGCCGCCGCCCTCTGCGTTATCGCGCTGATAGTGGCCGCCGGAGGGGTGGGATTCGATCTCGTCGGGCGCTCCCCAGACGATGTACATGTGTCCGCGATCGGTCCTCCAGCCGGGGACGCCGGCGGAGAAATGCTCGTTGGCATATTGAATGCGGCGGTAGTGCTCCTCGCGGAAGGCATTTTCCTCGCTGTCGGGATCGGGATTGCGGCGGGCCCAGAACTGTTCGATGAAGGCGTCGCGCTCTTCGTCGGTGCCGAGAATTTTGAAAGCCTGCTCTTCTTCCGCCGTGATGATGTAGCGGACATCCTCGTCCAGCCAGGTCTGGTAGGTTTTTCCAACCTCTTTGCGGAAGCTGCGGACTCGCTCCTTGCGCTCCTCTTCAGTGAGTGGTTTGGACTGCGCGTCGTCGCTGGAACTCTTGAGGCTCTTGAGGGAGGTGCCTGCGTCCGGCTCATCGCCGGCTGCGTTCTGGGCCTGGACGGGCGCGGCCAGGATGAGCACGGCCAGCGCGGGCGCGGCGAGCATGGCAGCCGCCATGAGGACGAAGAGACGATGACGCACGGAGAAAAAACGCATGAACAGAGCTGCTCCCTGAGACTTTCCGGACTGCAGCGATTGTATGGATTCGCCGCAGCCGAAGGCAAGGCAGGCGCAGGCGCGGCGAAGCGGCGCAGACGGCGAGGAATCAGGATGGCAAGCAGGGATATGAGCATGAATGGAAACGGCTTTGCCGGGGTTGAGACCGGTTGGCGGTTTACAATCAATGCATGCAGGCCGTGAGCGAGGACGGATGACGACGCGAAAAAAGGTTTGGCTCTGGGTAGGCGGCGTGGCGCTGCTGGGCGGACTCGCGTTGCTCGGCTACCAGCTGAGCCGCCGCGGCGTGGTGGTGGTGCAGAGCGGGCGGGTGCTGCGCGAGGATTTGACCTCGGAGGTGACCGCCTCGGGCGAGATCAGGCCCAAGACGTTTGTGAACGTGGGAGCCAACGCCTTCGGCAAGATTGTGAAGCTGTACGTGAAAGAAGGCGACCGGGTGCGCAAGGGGCAGATGCTGGCGCAACTGGAAGACGTGCAGGCCGGGGCCGACGTGAATGCCGCGCAGGCTTCGCTGACGGCGGCCGAGGCCGACTACTCCGCCGGAGTGGAGACGCTGAACACCAACGTGGCCGACCTGGACCGCGCCAAGGCCGACCTGGAGCAGAAACTCGGCGACTGGAAGCGGGCCGAGGAACTGTACAAGGACGAGCTGATTGCCAGGAAAGATTACGACGCGGCCAAGAATGAGTATGAGGAGGCGGTCAGCGGCGTGAGCCAGGCCAAGGCCAGGATCCTGCAGGCCAGGGCGGCGGCGGAGGCTTCCAATCGCCGCATCGCGGTGCAGAAGGCGAATCTGGTGCACAATACCGATGTGTTGAGCAAGACCGAGTATCGCGCGCCGTTTGATGGGGTGGTGACGAACCTTCCGGTGCGCGAGGGCGAGACGGTGGTGGTGGGGATCCAGAACTCTCCGGGCTCGACGCTGATGACGCTGGCCGATACTTCGGTGATTACCGCCGAGGTGATGGTGGACGAGACCGACATTGTGAACGTGAAGCTGGGTCAGCCGGCCGAGGTCAGCATCGACGCGATTCCGAAGAAGAAGTTCAAGGGCACGGTGACCGACATTGGCGACAACGCGCTGGTGCGCTCGACCGGAGTGGCAACCTCGCAATCGACGGAGAGTTCGCAGGAGGCCAAGGACTTCAAAGTCGTGGTGACTCTCCAGGAGGTGCCGGAAAATTTGCGGCCCGGACTTTCGGCGACGGCCAGGATCACCACGGCCAGCAAGACGGGCGTGCTGTCGATTCCGATCCAGGCGCTGACCATCCGGCAGCGGGGCGACCTGGCTCCGCATCAGGATAAGAGCGAGGTGCAGGCGGCGGAGAAGCCCGAACAGATCAAAGCCGCGCGCGAAGAAGTGCAGGGCGTGTTCGTGATTCACAACGGCCGCGCGCGCTTTGTGCCGGTGCAGACCGGGATCATGGGGACCAGCGAGATCGAAGTGCTGGACGGGCTGGGCGTGGAAGGATTAAAGCCGGGCGACGAGATTGTGACCGGAAGCTACAAGGCGCTGCGCACGCTGAAGCCGGATGCCAAGGTGCGCATCGACAACAGCGCGCCAAAGAAGGAAGAAGAGCAGCTGTAATGAGCTTCGCGACCGTCACGGGCGTTGAGGGAGCAGGAGACAGGATGGGAACGGAAGCCACGAGCATCGACCTGGAACTGAAAGCGCCGCCGCCGGAGTGCATGATCTGCACCCAGGGGCTGTGGAAGAGCTATGACATGGGCGGCGAGCAGCAGGTGGACGCCCTCAGCGGCGTGGACCTGGCGATCCTGCGCAATGAGTACGTGGCGATCATGGGCCCGTCGGGGTCGGGTAAATCGACACTTATGAATCTTGTCGGCTGCCTCGATTCGCCGACGCGGGGCGTGTACTGGCTGAACGGTCACCGGGTGAGCGAGATGAACGACGATGAACTGGCGCACATCCGCAACAAGGAGATTGGCTTTGTCTTCCAGACGTTTAATTTGTTGGCACGGGCTTCTGCGCTGCACAACGTGGAGCTGCCGCTGATTTATGCGGGAGTTCCGCAGGCGGAGCGGCTGGAGCGGGCGCGGGCGACCTTGGAGAGCGTGGGCATGGGCAAGCGCCTGAGCCACAAGCCGAGCGAGTTGAGCGGCGGACAGCGGCAGAGAGTGGCGATTGCCCGTGCGCTGGTAAATCACCCGGCGCTCATTCTGGCCGACGAGCCGACGGGGAATCTGGATTCGAAGACGGGCTGCGAGATCATGGCGCTGTTCGACAACCTGCACGCCCAGGGAAACACCATCGTGCTGGTGACGCACGAACACGACGTTGCGGAATACGCGCACCGCATTATTCACATACGCGACGGCAAAGTTGCGTATGACGAGAAGACCGCAAGGGCGAAGTGGTAGGAGCCAGGTTTCAAGGTTTCAGAGGTTTCAAAGTTTCAAGGTTGGTGAGGACCCTCGGCTTCGGCCGGGGGTTTTGTTTTGGGGCGGGGAGAATGACGTGGCTCAAATGCCTCTTGGGCCTAATGGAATATTTGCGTGGCGCCGGGGTTCTTCACTTCGTTCAGAATGACACCCTGTAGTGGTAGGCTGAGTGGCGATGAATTTGTTTTCACAACCCGTGGATGAAAGCGCCGACCGCACTCGGCCGCTGGCGGAGCGGATGCGTCCGCGCGATTTGGATGAGTTGGTGGGGCAGGAGCACATTCTGGGGCCGGGCAAGGCGCTGCGGGTGCAGATTGAGCGCGACGACATTGGCTCGATTCTGTTCTGGGGTCCGCCGGGCGTGGGGAAGACGACGCTCGCAAAGATTATTGCGCGGCGCACGCAGGCGGATTTCGTGGAGTATTCGGCGGTGATGGCCGGGATCAAAGAGATCAAGCAGGTGATGGTGGAGGCCGAGCGGGCGCGGCAGTACGGGCGGCGCACGATTGTCTTCATCGACGAGATTCACCGCTTTAACCGGGCACAGCAGGATGCGTTTTTGCCGCACGTGGAGCGGGGCAACATTCGATTGATTGGCGCGACGACGGAAAATCCATCGTTCGAGGTGAACTCGGCGCTGCTGTCGCGCTCGCGGGTGTACACGCTGAATCCTTTGACGGAGGAGCAGATTGTAATCTTGCTGGAACGCGCGCTGGCCGACCAGGAGCGCGGGCTGGGTTCGCTGAAGCTGACGGCGTTGCCCGAGGCGCTGGCGCGCATTGCGGCGTATTCCAGCGGCGATGCACGCTCGGCTTACAACGTATTGGAGATTGCGGCGACCTTGTCGTCTGCGGCCCCTTCGCCTGCGGCCGGCCGTGCGCCTGCGGCCGGCAGCGAAGCGTTACCCGACTCTGCGTCGTCGGTGGGCGGCGGGACGGAAGACAAGAGCAAGGTCAACGACCCCACATCTGCCAACGACGGGCAGATATGGGGCACCCAAGCGTCTGCAACCGGCAGCGAAGCGTTACCCGACTCTGCGTCTGTGAGTGGTGGAGTGATTGGAGCGGCAGAAGTAGAGGACGCGCTGCAGCGGCGGGTGCTGCGCTATGACAAGGCGGGCGAGGAGCACTACAACCTGATCTCGGCGCTGCACAAGTCGGTGCGCAACAGCGATCCGGATGCGGCGCTGTACTGGCTGGTGCGGATGCTGGAGAGCGGCGAGGACCCGATGTATCTGGCGCGGCGAATTGTGCGCATGGCGGTGGAAGACATTTCGCTGGCCGATCCGCACGCGCTGGAGATTTGCATGGCGGCGCGCGATGCGCTGGATTTTATGGGACTGCCCGAGGGCGGGCTGGCGCTGGCGCACGCGGCGGTGTATTTGGCGATTGCGCCCAAGTCGAATGCGCTGTACAAGGCCTATGGCGCGGTGAAGCGCGATGTGGAGGAGACGGCGGCAGACCCGGTGCCGCTGCATCTGCGCAACGCTCCCACGCGGCTGATGAAAGAGCTTGGCTACGGCGAGGGTTACCAGTACGCGCACGACTTTGATGAGAAAGTTACGGACATGGAGTGTCTGCCGGAGAACTTGAAGGGCCGGCAGTGGTATTACCCGACGGAAGAGGGCGTGGAGAAACGGATTCGGGAGCGGTTGGCGGCACTGCGGGCCAAGAAGGAACGGATGCGGGAGTAGGCCGATGCAATGGACTCGAAGGCAGTGGATGGCTGCGGTGTTGGTGGTGGTGCTGGCTGGGTTCTATCTGCGTCCGGTGAGCTTCTTTCTGCATTGCGTCTATCTGCGGGGCTGGCTGGAGGGCGTGAAGAGCCGCGAGGTGCAGGTTTCGGGCTATCGCATCCACTACGACGTGCTGGGGCCGGAAGGAGCGCCGGCGGTGGTGCTGGTACACGGATTGGGCGGACGCGCCGAGGACTGGCTGCGCCTGGCGCCGTATCTTGCCAAGGCCGGGTATCGTGTGTACATGCCGGACCTTCCCGGCTTCGGGCGCAGCGAATGGCCGCCGGATTTTTCCTATTCGATGCGGGACCAGGCTGGGGTGGTGGTTGGGTTTCTGGATGCGATGGGGCTGAAGCAGGTGGACGTTGGCGGCTGGTCGATGGGCGGATGGATCGCGCAGCGGGTTGCCATCGATCATCCGGAGCGGGTGCGGCGGTTGATGCTGTTCGACAGCGCGGGACTGGCGGAGACTCCAGCGTGGGATACGCGGCTGTTTACGCCGAGCTCGCCCGCTCAAGTGGAACAGCTGAACACGCTGCTGATGCCGCATCCGCATCGCGTTCCGTGGTTCATTGCGCGGGATATTCTGCGCATTGCGCGGAAGCACGCGTGGGTGATGCGCCGGGCGGTGGCGTCGATGCTGACCGGCAAGGACGCGACCGGCAGCGAGCTGCCAGAGCTGAAGATGCCGGTGCTGCTCGTCTGGGGCGCACAAGACCGCATCACTCCGCTGAGCCAGGGGGAGACGATGCAGCGGCTGATTCCGGGGTCGAAGCTGGAGACTTTTGAAGGCTGCGGACATCTGGCCCCGGAGATGTGCGCCGGGCAGATAGGGCCGAGGCTGGTGGAGTTTGAGAGACAGTGAGGAGCAGGTGCCTCGGGTCTATTCCGCGACCTGGTGAGCTGGGACGCGAGCGACAGCGGATTTTTTGGGACGTCCGCCGAGTTTGCCATTCGCACGCACGGCCTTCGCCTTGGCGATGGAACGTGCTTGTCCTCCAGCCTTGCCCAACTGCGCCGCCATCCACCTCCGCGATCCCAGGAAGCCTTCTAAGAGGGCGGGCAGGTAAAGATCGGCATCGAGCTTGGGGAAGTGCAATCCCAGTCCCGAGGGGGAAATTTCAATTGCGGCGAGTTGCGCAGGCTTGCCCTGTTCCAGGCCCTGTGCGTCCTGCGGCTTGAATGAAATCGTGAGGTGGCTGCTCAGGTCAATGACGACGCGGTCAGCGCGGCGGTCGTAGCGAGCCGCAACCGCAGTTGGCGTCTTTGCCAACACGGTTGCCGCCCGAAGGTTTGCAGCCTCGAATTCTTCTTTCGCGATTTTAGGGCTCGCCATGAATTTTGCTCCACGCTGCGCATAATTGGGCCGTTCTCGCGGTTAGGGCCGCCTTGATTTTCGCCAGTTCGCTGGGCGAGAAGCCGTAGTTTTCTCGCAACTCCGGCGGACCATTGGGGCAATTCAGCTTAAAGACGGCCTCGCAGCCTTTGCCCATGACGTGGACATGGGCGGGCCTGTGGTCGTTCGGGTAGACCACCACCCGCAACCCGTCGATCTCGTCCACTTTTGGCATCGTAGCATAAACCTAAGCGGTTTGGTTGTATCCGAGGCCGCAAATCCGTTCCCAAGGTTGCGGCCGCTCGATTCTGCAGGAATCAGAATCGTTTGTACAAACCTGAGTGACCTATTTGCTTCTTTGCCGCTGCGCCTCGTAGAGCAGGATGCTGGCGGCGATGGCGGCGTTGAGGCTTTCGACCCTGGGGGAGTGGGGGATGAGAATGGCTTCGTCGGCGGCGTCGAGCAGGACGCGCGGGACTCCGTGGCCTTCGCTGCCGATGAAGATGGCGGTGGGCTGGGTGAGGTCGATCTGGTGCACGGGGCGGCCCTGGTGGCTGCTGGTGACGGCGAGGCGGATCGAGTGGGCGGCGAGGGCGTCGAGCGCCTGGGCGGTGGAGAGCTTGATGCAGGGCAGGCGGAAGACCGATCCGGCGGAGGCGCGGGCGACCTTGGGATTGGCCGCCGAGACGGTGCCCTCGGTGGCGAGCACGCCGCTGGCGCCGAAAGCTTCGGCACTGCGCAGAATCGTGCCGAGGTTGCCGGGGTCCTGCAGTCCGGCGCAGCCAAGGATGAGGGGAGCGGCGGGTAACGGTGCGCTGCCGGCCGCGGGCGCAAATAGATCTTCGAGCGTTGCGGCGAGGGGATAGACGAGGGCGGCGACGCCTTGCGGGGTTTCCGTGGCGACGGCGCTGTGGAAGATGTCGTCGGGCAGGAGGATGGTTTCGGTGGAGCGGCCGAGTTGGGGGAGCAGGCGGTTGGCGCGCTCTCTCGCGGATTCCGAGAAGAAGACGGCGCGCAGGCGCAGGCCGCTGCGGATGGCCTCCTCGACCAGTTTGACGCCCTCGATGGCCACCGAGCCGTCCTCGACAGGCTCGGCCTGGGTGAAGGCGCGGCGAAGGTCCTTGACCAGCGAGTTCTGGCGGCTGGCGATGGGGCGGAGTCTCTCGTGGGGCGGGTTGGAAAATGCCTGGGTCATGCTCCTCCGGCTCGGGCCGGGGTTCGGGCAATGTAGAATGCAAGAGGACCGGCAGGAAACATGATAACCTCTCGCAGGATGCAGGTTGTGAGGTAACCTTAATGGTTGTTTCCCTGTGATAGTTTCGCTGGTGGTGGATTTCAACTTGGGTTAAGGTTCGCTGGTTCAGAGCCTGGAAGATGAGGTAGATCGGGTGCGCCCGGAAATCATTCGCGTCAATGCTATTGAGCCCGAGCCGTCGCTGGTGAGCTATGTGGCGGAGAGGATTCGCCATGGCTGCGTGGTCGGAATACCGACCGACACGTTTTACGGCCTGGCGGTAGATCCCTACAACTTGCACGCGGTGGAGCGCGTGTATGAGATCAAGGAGCGGGGCCGGCACAAGCCGCTGTCTCTGCTGATTGAAAGCGTGGATCAGGCCGAGGAGCTGGCCAACGATCTGCCAGACGAGTTTCATCTGCTGGCGGAGAAGTTCTGGCCGGGACCGCTGACGATGATTGTGCGTGCGGCGCCGCGGCTGCCTCTGAAGGTAACGGCCAACTCCGGCAACATTGCGGTGCGCATGCCGTCTTCGCCCGCGGCGCTGGCGGTGGTGCGGGCGCTGAAGTGTCCGATTACGGCCACGGCGGCGAATTTGGCGGGCTCGCCGGAGTGCTGCACGGCAGCCGCCGTGGTGGAGCAGATGGGCGAGCGGGTGCAGTTGGTGCTGGACGGCGGCGAAACGCCGCGCAACGTGCCGACGACGATCATCAATCTTTCCGAGGACGGACGCTGGTCTCTGCAACGCGAGGGCGCCATCCCGCTGGCGGAGATCGAGGACCTGCTGGGCGACCAGTGATGGCTGGCGCGGGCCGGAAGTGGCTGAGGCGGATCGGGGCCGCGCTGCTGGCCGTGTATGCCGGATACTTCGCCTGGACCTGCGTGGAAATTGTGGCGCAGTCGGTGAGGGACGAAGCGCACCCGGCGGACGCGATTGTGGTCTTCGGCGCGGCGGAATATTTTGGCCGTCCCTCGCCGGTGTATCGTGCAAGGCTTGACCACGCCTTCGACCTTTACGAGCGCAAGCTGGCTCCGGTGGTGATCACTACGGGCGGCAGCGGCGGCGAGACGGCTTTTACCGAAGGCTCGGTGGGTCACGACTACCTGGTGGGGCGCGGCATCAGCGACCAATATTTGATTGCCGAGACGCAGAGCGGCAACAGCGCGGAGAGCGCCGCACGCGTGGCGGTGATCATGCAGGCCAACGGCATGCGCTCCTGCATCGCGGTGAGCGACCCCTATCACCTGTTCCGCATCAAGCAACTGCTGGAGGCGCAGGGGATGGTGGTGTATGCGTCGCCGCGCCGGCTGGAGACCGAGCCGGGGATTGGCACGCAGGCGCTGAACGTGGCGCGGGAGTCGCTGAGTTATACACTGTGGCGGCTGCACTTGTTCCGCTGGTAGCATGGTCTGAGACCAAAGAAATCATCAACCATGGAGGGTTTTGGTATGGCGCACGATCCGGGGAGCGTAGCTCCGCAGACAGGGATTTACTGGTGCAGCGTGTGCAAGCTGCCGGTGCAGTTCAAGGCAGGCGATACGCTGCCGGTGTGCAAGAATCTTTGCGGCCGAGGGAAGTGGGAGTTTGTGCGAGCGGAAAAGTAAGATCGAGAATCTGGAAGCATGGCCGGGGCGATGAGCTCCGGCCTTTTGTTTGGAGAGACTAAAAGGCCGGGTGCCCCACCTTCGCCGCCGTTTTGCGGCTAAGGTGGGAAGCAACATGCTCCAGTCTCGTGCTTTTCCGATTCTTCCTTTGCGCGCCTCCGCGCTGTCCACTCCGACTCAATCTCCACTGTCCCTGGCTCTCCTAGCGCGTAATGGCGGAAGCTGCTCTACGGCCAATCTTCCGGTTTTTCGCAGAGTCCTCGTTTCACCGGATTGCGATGAATGTAGCGCAGCTTCTCCGTGAAATCGGAGTAGCTGCGAATGTTGCGGTCATAATAACGCTTCTGCCAGAAATGTCCGTTGTTCGTCGGCTCGCCGGATTCCGCTTGTTTGGTCGAGGACAGTTTCAGGAAATGGATGGCCTCGGCCAGCGTGCCGGAAGCCGGTTCGCTGAGCAGCAGATGGACATGCTCAGGCATGATGACGTAGCCGTACACGCACAGAGAAAATTTCTGACGGGTCTTTTCAAGAGCTTCCAGAAATAGAGAGCACATCCCAGGGGAGCTTAACTTCGGCTGCCTACGGTAGCAGCTAAAGGTGATGAAATGGGTTTGCCCTGTGTGCTGCAGCCGTATCAATCCCTCTGTCATGCGGAACACTTTAGGTATGAGCTCAGACTTAAGAAAGGTAAACCGTAGAACCCTCAGGGATGGACCGCGTTGCTTCCCACCTTAACCGCGCAAAGAACGCGCGGCGAAGGTGGGGCACCCATCTTTGAGAGTGTTTTGCAACGAACAGGCCGGTGCTAGTTCTGCAGGGCGAGAACGGCGATGGCGAGGGCGGCGGCAAAGGCGGTGCTGGTGAAGTTGACCGAGTTGTTGCCGAGGCGGCCGGGGCGTTCCAGGGTGGCGCCGAGCAGGCTGTCGACGAGGGTTCCGAAGAAGGCCGCGCTGAACACGGTGGGGTAGAAGCGGGGGAGCAGGAGACCGGCCCACTGGCAGGCGAGGCAGACGATGGCGGCGGCGGCAAGGGCGAACAGGGTTCCGGCGATGGTGATGCCTCCATCCTGGCCGGGGACGACGCGCTGCAGGGTGGTGATGAGACGGGGACTCCGTCCGAAGGTCTGGCCCAGTTCGCTGCTGACGGTGTCTGCGGCGGCTTCGGCCAGTGCAGCCGAGGCTCCCGCGAGAAGGATGTAGCGGGGGTGGGAGACAAAGATGAGCGGCGCGGCGCACAGGGCGGCCACCGAGAGGTTGGCGAAGATCTGTCGGGCTCCGCGCCCGCGGCGGCGCTCGGCGGTGCCCAGCCGCTCCTTTTTGCGGCGTCCGATGCGGGTGGAGACCACGGTGAGCAGGAAGACGGCGATCACCGGCAGCAGCGCGGCGTTGCCCGCGGCCAGGCAGAGGACGATGGTGAGAAAAACTCCGGCGAGCGCGGCGGCGGCGGTGACGGTGCGCAGTCCCCAGGCAAAAAAGGCCAGGGCAAAGGAGAGTCCAATGGCGGGGACCAGTTGGAGGAGGGTGCTTTGAAGGATCATCTGCCAGCTCTGCAAGACGTTCATGCCCACGACAATCGTACCCTGAAAGGCAAGGTTGCAAGGTTTCAAAGTTGCAAGGTTTCAAAGTCATGAGGACAAAAGCGGATATCGGTTCTTGCGCGTGGCGGCCGAGATTGGCCGGGATGCGGCGGATTCCTTTACAATAGCAACACCGAACAGAGCAGATGAAATTGTCTCGTTGGGCCGGAGTGCGCATGAACGTCATATGGAAAGCCGCGTGTGCGGCCGCCCTGATTGCAGCTACATTGATAGAGCTTGGATGCGGCGACGTCTATCGCCCGATCTCGACTCCGCTGCCGGTGACCAGCGGCAACCCTTCCGGCCCGGAGACCGAGGTGGTACTGAACCTGTGTCCCACCGGAAGCGTTTGCACCGACAATACGGGCGCTCCCAGCGGCACCGTGCTCACCGATGTGGACGTGAGCGGCGACACCAACGCGGGCAACAAGCCGCTGTATAACACGGTGGCTACCCAGGTCGGTCCGGCGCCGGGGAGCTTGGCCAGCCCGCTGGCCTTCAACGCCACCCGTACCGCGGTATTCACGGCGAATACGACCACCGATTCGGTGTCGCAGGCGACGCTGGGCACTTCGACCGCCGGATTTTCGGCGAATGTTACGACGATTTCGCTGCCCACCGGCTCGGCGCCCATCGGCATCAGCTTCGAATATTTCGGCAGCACCTATACGCAGGATTACGTGGTGAACTCGGGGTTGGCGACGTTGAACTGCCCGGGAACCGGCTCGGTGAGCGCGATTCTGCAGGCCACCGACCAGCTGGCGGCCACGGTCTGCGTGGGCGCGAATCCGGTTTTTGCCTGGATCTATTACGACCAGAGCAAGGTGTTCGTGCTGGACTACAGCGGTGGCCTGGCATACGTGGTGAACGCCACCACCTACCAGGTGACGAATACCATCCCGGTCGGCAGCGGGCCGTTCAAGGCTGCACAGAGCAACAACGGCAGGTATGTGTACGTGCTCAACAGCCGCGACAATACGATTTCGGTCATCGACGGACTGAGCGAGACGGTTGTGGAGACGGTTCCACTGTCCGCACTGTGCTCGGTCTGCTCTGCGGCGCCGATCGACATTGCGATGGACCCGAACTTCAATGACACCTCGAGCAATACGCAGATCAACCATGTCTGGGTTCTGCATGCCGACGGCACGGTGAGCGTGTGGGACGGGACCAAGCCGGGTGTGCTGACCTGGATCACCGCGGTGGCGACGATTACTTCGGCGCAGGCGACGGCCGGCGCGTATCCGACCAACCTGGCGCTGATGCGCGATGGCACCTATGCTTACGTTGGCGTGGGCAACACCGACCAGATCGTGGGAATCAACACCAGCCTGCTGGGCAGCCCCGGCACCCCCACGCCGGGGGTGAACTCGACCAGCGCATTTACCGCCACCACGCCGATCACGGTGGGTGTGCACCGCGGAATCCTCAACCCGCAGACGGGGATCTTGACCCCGCTGACCGCTATTCTGACGGACACCGAGACGTACACGTTCACCTATAACTACACCGACCCAACTACGGGTGCAGTGACGCCGATGACGACGGTGCAGGTGCTGGGTCCGTACAGCAGCGGAACGACTCCGGTGCCGGTGGAGCTTACCACGCCCACGGTGACCAGCATTGCGGTTTCGCGCGAAGGCTCCTCTACGGGTGCAACCGGCGGCTCGGCGGATCTGTCCAAGGTGTACGCCACCACTTCTACGAACACGATTTATTACTGCTACGACTACCAGGCAAATCCAACGGACTGCGTCCCGCCTCCCGGTCAGGTCTCCAACGGCGAGGTCTGGACCAGCGGCAACCCCGCTACCACCTTCGTCAGCGTGACCGAGAGCGGCACCACGCTGCCTGCGCCTGCTCCTCCGGCGCCTCCGGCGCCCCAGGGCCCGGCGTTTATTCCGGCGGGATCGGGATGTACCCCGCTGATAGACAATCCCACGGCCATCAGCTGCCCCAACCTGTATGCCGGCACCGCGGTGGTAACGGCGGCAGCTTCCGGATCGACACCGATCAACAGCTACGTGACCACGATTCCGGCGCCGGCACAGGTGACCTATTGCAACCCGGGCAATCCGGCTACGGGAGTCTTTGACGGGCAGAAGAATTGTCCGGCGATGAATCCGGTGCTGGTGCTGGGGCGCAATTAGGGAAGAGTAGAGGTCCAAGGCAAAGTCAACTGCCCCATGTTCGCCAAAGGAAGGCTAGCATGGGGCACCTTCAAGAAATGCAAAAGGGCGGGTCCGGTGACGGGCCCGCCCTTTTTTGCTGCGTACGAGAGTCAGATGCCTAGGTTTCGGAATGATCGTTGCGGCGGCGGCGATTGTAGTGGATGGCGACGTTCAACACGATGCTGCCGGCGTTGGAGGCGAAGTCCATGACCAGCGCCTCGACGCTCTCCGAGCCGCGGAAGCCGGTTGCGGCGGCGTGTTCGATGGGGGGATGGACGTGGAAGCTGAATCCCTGGTCGTTGAGGCTGGTGACGGCGTTGCCGATGACCATGTTGGCCAGCTCGGCCACGGTTTCGCGGATGAGTTGCGGATCGGATTCCATTTCCATACCGGAGAGAACGTTGGCGACCTTCATGGCGGCACAGTCCTCCACGTCGAAGATGACGCGTCCTTCGATGTCGCCGGTGATCTCCACCATGGAAGCAGTGGCGCGGCGCTGGTAGGGGGCCTCGTCCATGGAAATGTCGGAGACATTGATGGGAGACGCCAGGGTCTCGGAGAGCACGGCGTCGGTCGCGTTAATGAAGGGTTGAATCAGCTCCATCTTCATGGCGGCTACTCCTTTGCCGCGGCGGCGACGGCGGTGACGGCGGCGTCGCCCAGCACGTACTTGATGACCTCGTAGAGCAGTTCCGGCTTGACCGGCTTCTGCACGAAGTGACGCGCGCCCTTCTGCAGCGCGGCGACGATGTTCTCCTGGTAGCCGACGCTGGAAACCATGATGATGCGGGCATCGGGATGCTTGCGCACGATGTGCTCGGCGGCCTCGATGCCTTCCATCTGCGGCATGGTGATGTCCATCAGCACGATGTCGGCGAGGGTGCGGTCGTATTCGGCGATGGCGGTGACGCCGTCGCCTGCTTCGCCGGCCAGCTCACCGCCGTAGCACTCGATGATGCGCCCCAGGTTTTTGCGCGCAAAGACCGAGTCGTCTACCACAAGGTAGCGGATGGGTTGCTGATCGGGGGCACGCAGTAGAGCGGGAAATTGCTCCATAATCTCCTCACATAGGTCCGGGTGAACGGACGGGTTGCTGTTCCTTGACCGGCACGGCGCGGACTGCGCCGCAATGCGCGATCAGAGTGTTGGCCAAAGCTTCCAGTCCAACGACGCGGTTGGCGTAGCCACGTTCTATGGCCGCGCGTGGCATTCCGAAAACAATCGACGAAGCTTCATCCTGGGCGATGGTCATGGCGCCGGCGGCCTGCATCAATCCCAGTCCGTCGGCTCCGTCTTCTCCCATGCCGGTCATCAGCAGTCCTATGGCCGAGGCGCCGAACTCCTGGGCGACGGAGCGGAACAGGACATCGACGGACGGGCGGTGGCCGTTGACCTTGGCATCGTCGGAGAGCACGATGACATCGCCCAAGGGCATGCGGCGGATTCTCATGTGGCGGTCTCCGGGACAGATTAACACCCTTCCGGCGGAGACCAAATCTCCGGATTGCGCCTCCTTGACCTCCAGGTTGCAGGAGTCGTTCAGGCGGCGGGCAAAGGTGTCGGTGAATCCGACGGGCATGTGCTGCACCACCAGGACGGCGGCGGCAAAGTCGGCCGGAAGCTGGCTGAGCATGAACTCCAGCGAGTTGGGGCCTCCGGTGGAGATGCCGATGGCGACCACCTTGGAGGCCGGTGAAAGGACCGGCGCAACCCGCTTGGACTTGGGCTGGGCGGCGATGCCGGCAGCCGGCAGGGCGCGGCGGCGGAAGGGACTGGCGACCGCGGCCTTGATCTTCTGGATCAGCTCGTTGGCGATCTCCTGCATGCCTTCGGCCAGAACATTTTGCGGCTTGGCGACAAAGTCGAAGGCTCCCATGTGCAGGGCCTTGAATGTTGTGGCGGCGCCTTCGCGGGTGTGGGCGCTGACCACCACGACCGGAACCTGCTGGGAGCGCATGATCTGGCGCAGGGTCTCGATGCCGTCCATACGCGGCATTTCCAGATCCAGGGTGATGGCGTCGGGGCGGTACTCCTCGATTTTCTTCAGGGCGAAGGCTCCGTCCATGGCGGTGCCGACGACGTGGATCTGAGTGTCGCGCTCCAGCAGCTGCGGAATCAGCTTGCGCATGAGCGCCGAATCATCGACCACGAGGACGCGAATCATCTGGTTGGCGGCGGTCACCGGCTCACCCCCAGCTCTTCGGCTTCGACCGTCTTGCGGGAGTGTCCGCGGCCCAGCTTCTCCACTACGTCGGAGATGCTGAGGATGAGCACCACGCGGCCATCGCCCAGGATGCTGGCGCCGCTGACCAGCTCGCTGCTGACCAGGGTCTCGTCCAGGGCTTTGATGACCAGCTCCTGTTCGCCAATGAGGCGGTCCACCACCAGCCCGGCCTTGCGGTCGCCCAGGGAAACGATGATGACGAACAGTTTGGGCATGGTTTCGGCTTCGCCGTGCATGCGGTTGAGGCGGACCAGCGGCAGCACCTCTTCGCGGACCTGCAGAACTTCCTGGTCGTCGACGACGTGCACCTCGCTCTCCTGGGCGCGCACGATCTCCAGCACATTGCCCAGTGGCACGGCGTAGAGGCGGCCGGAGGTGCGGAACAGCAGAGCCTTGATGATGGCCAGGGTGAGCGGTACTTTGAGGCGGAAGGTGGTGCCTTCGCCGAGAATGCTGCGCACCGAGATGGTGCCCTTGAGGCGGTCCATGACGGCCTTGACGATGTCCATGCCGACGCCGCGTCCGCTGACCTCGGTAATCTTGCTGGCGGTGCTGAGGCCGGCGTGGAAGATGAGGTCGAGAGCATCGTTTTCACTCAGCCGCTGGGCCTGCTCGGCGGTGACGATGCCGCGCTCGACGGCCTTGCGGACCACCGCGGCCAGGTCGATGCCGCGGCCGTCATCGCTGGCTTCAATCACCACCTGGTTGCCCTGGTGATAGGCGTTGAGGCGGATGGTTCCCTCCGGCGGCTTGCCGGCGGCGGCGCGGTCCAGCGGCGACTCGATGCCGTGATCGACGGCGTTGCGCAGCAGGTGCATCATGGGCTCGGCGAGCGCGTCCAGAATGCTCTTGTCGAGGTCGGTGTTTTCGCCTTCGATGACGATGTTGACCTCGCGGCCGGTCTGCTTGGCGGTGTCGCGCACCACGCGCGGCAGGCGGCGGAACATCTGCTCCACGGGCACCATGCGGATCTTCATCACCGAGCGCTGCAGCTTGTTGAGGATCTGCGACTGGAAGAGCAGCACGTCGGAGGTCTTGGTGCGCAGGGGCGAGTTGCCCAGGCCGCGGTTCATCTCGGCCAACAGCTCCTGCATCATGCTCTTGGCGATGATGAGCTCGCCCACCAGATCGAGCACCACGTCGATGCGCTCGGCTTCGACGCGGATGACGTTTTCGGTGGCCGCCGCGGGGCGCTCGTCGCGCACCTTGGGGCCTTGCGCAGCCGCCTGGACCGCAGCGGAAGGCTCCGCCGCAGGCTGGTACGCGGCGCTGGAAGGGATGGGCGCGGCTGTCTGGCGCAGTGGCGGATTCAGCGGAGCGTCTTGCTCCGGGAAAACGTCGAGCTCCGGGGAGATCTCTTGCTCCAGCAAAATTTCCTGCGCGGCCGTGACGGGATTACCCGTTGCAACGGCATTTTCGCTTGCAACCGCGGCTTCGGCCGTCACCGCATAAACGCGGGAGACCACGGTGGGAATTTTGCTCTTGCGCTCCACCCAGTCGAGCGGGTGGTGGCTGGCGAGGGCCACCTCGATGACGTCGGGAACCGCGCCGCAGTTCTCCTCGGGACGCATCACCAGGATGGTCCCGGCCTCCTGCAGAATATTGCGCACCAGCTGTACGGCGGCGGCGCGCATGGGGCAGTTGGCATCGATGGCCAGCGCGAGATTGTAGACCTGCTGTCCGCGGACCGCGTTTTTGGCGATCAGCAGGCGCTCGTACTCGGTCCAGTTGAACTGCGGGGCAAAGACTTCGTCCGGGTGCGGATTGAGCAGCGCCTCGATGAGCCGGAAGACCGGCTCGATGGCGGGCGGCGGAAGCTGATTGCGGTAGGCCGAGAGCAGATTGTCGAACAGGTCGGCGGCGACCAGGACGAGGTCGGCGAGACCGTCCCCGTTGCGCGCGGCGACCTCCGGGGTAAGCACGTCTTCGACCGCGTGGGACAGTTCGCTAAGTTCCTTGTAGCCGCAGGCCGCCGAATCTCCCTTGAGGGTGTGCACGCTGCGCCGCAGGTTGCGCACCAGGTCGGCGTCGCGCGGAGACTTTTCCAGCTTGAGCGCGTCCTCGTTGAGGGCCTGGAGAATCTCCAGCGCGCTCTCGAAAAAGATTTCGCGGAGCTCGTTGGCGCGATCGTCGGAGAAGATGCTCACGGCTGTGCCTCGAGCTTGCTGTATGCCGTGCCGTTGTTGAGGTGAATCATGCGGAACTGATCGGTCAGTCCGAACAGGCTTTCGGCGTGTCCCACGAACAGGTAGCCATCGGGATTGAGGCAGCGCCAGAACTTTTGGATGAGCCGCTTCTGCTCGGCCTCGTCGAAGTAGATCATGACGTTGCGGCAGAAGATGAAGTCGTTGCGCTGGGGCAGGTATTCGGTCTTCAGGTTGTGGAAGTCGAAGTGGACCAGCTCCTTGACGGAGGGCTTGATGGCGTAGCGGTCCGGACCCACCTTGTCGAAGTAGCGCAGGCGGTAGGTGTAGTCGACCGAATCCATGTGGTGTTCCAGGTAGATGCCCTCCTGGCCGGCGCGCAGGACGGAATAATTGATGTCGGAGGCCAGGATCTCCACCCGCCACGGCGGCGGGATCAGGGGCTTGGGCGACGGCATGTCAAAGGGCAGCGGGTTGCGCAGATAGTAGTAGGCCAGGGCGTCGGCGACCATCATGGCCAGGGTAAAGGGCTCCTGGCCGGTGGAGCAGCCCGCGCTCCAGATGCGCAGGTTCCAGTCGCGGCGCTCCTGCTTGCGGTGCAGCAACTCCTCCAGCACGGTTTTCTGAAAAAGGTCCAGCTGCGGGCGGTTGCGGAAGAAGCTGGTTTCGTTGACCGTGAGGTTTTCCAGCAGCGCGGAGAGTTCGAGCTTTCCCTCGCGGCTGGTGAGCAGGCGGTAGTAGTCGTAGAAGCTGTTGGCGGCGCAGGCGCGCAGGCGGCGCTGCAGGCGATCCTGCAGAAAGTGGGCGCGACGGTCGTCGAAGAACATGCCGCACTCCTGATAAATCAGGGTCTGCAGCAGCTTCAGTTCGGAGTCGCTGATCATGATGGGTGCCGACATTGGAGACGACATGGGAATCCTCGCCCGCCTTACCGTGCCGGCGCGTTTGCGCCCGCGGTTTCGGCAAATTCAGAGATGTGGCGCAACTCGCCCCTCTGCATGATCTTTGCCAGGTCAATCAGAATTACCAGCTTGCCGCCGAGCTTGCCGACGCCGGTGACGTAGTTCAATTCGCCCTGCTCGAAGATGTTGGGCGGCGGCTCGATCAGTTCGGGATTCATCTTGAGCACTTCGTTGGCGGCATCGACCACAAGGCCGACCTGATGGCCGTCGATTTCGGCGACCATGATGCGGTTGCGGCGGTTCTGCTGCGCATCGCCGGAAAATCGTTTGCGCAGGTCCACCACGGGAATGATCTTGCCGCGCAGGTTGATGACGCCTTCGATAAAGTCCGGTGCATCGGGGACCACGGTGATGTCCATCATGCGGACGATCTCGTGCACGATCCCGATGGGCACGCCGAAGTTTTCCTTTCCGACGCGGAAGCCGACGATCTGCTGAAACTTTGCCATCCGATTCTCCAGCACTCTAGCGATGGGAGCCCGCCAGGGCGTACTTCGACGATCCGCTGAGTTTGCGGGGCTCTTCGTGATGATCTTCCAGCACGAAGCGGTCCATGGATTCCAGCAGCGAGCGCGCCATCTTGGACATCTGCTCGGAGGAGGCGGCCAGCTCGGTGGAACTGGAGCTGGACTGCTGCACCATCTCGCGCATGCGCTCCATGGCGCGGACCACGGCCTGTGCGCCGCCGGACTGCTCTTCCACGGCGGAGGTGATTTCGTGGGTAATTTCGTTCAGCCGCATGGTGGCCTGGGCGATCTGCGTCGAGCCGTGCGACTGCTCGTTGGTGGCCGCGCCAATCTCCTGCGCGAACTTGTACACCTCGGTGACCACGTTGGAGATCTTGCGCAGCGCCAGGCTGAGGTCGTTGCCCAGCTCCAGGCCCTCGTTGACGATGATCGTGCTCTTCACCATGTTGTCGACGGCCTTGCGGGCCTCGTTCTGGATGTTGCCGATCAGCTCGCCGATTTCCTTGGTGGAGGTGGCGGATTTTTCCGCCAGCTTGCGAACTTCGTCGGCGACCACGGCGAAGCCGAGGCCGTGTTCGCCGGCCCGGGCGGCTTCGATGGCGGCGTTGAGCGCCAGCAGGTTGGTCTGCTCGGAGATGTCGTCGATGACCTCGATGATTTTGCCGATGTTGTCGACGCGCTCGCCGAGGCTTCCGATGATGGTTGCCGAAGAGCCGATGGCGCCGTTGATGCGGTTGAGGCCTTCGGTGGTCTTCTGCATGGTGCCGATGCCGCTGGTGACTTCGTCGCGGGAGCGGCCGGAGATATCCAGCAGCACCTTGGCGGTGTCGGCCACGCGCTGGATGCTGGCGACCATCTGGTCGATGGAGGCCGAGGTTTCACTCACGCTGGAGGCCTGCATCTGGGTGTTCTTCACCATGTTCTGCACGTTGATGCTCATCTCGTGCATGGTGCTGGTGACTTCGTCGATGGCCGAGGCCGACTGCACGTTGATCTTGGCGGCGTCCTCGGAGGCATCGGCCACCTGGTTGGAGCCGGAGGCCACCTGCGAGGCGGCATCGCGCACCGAGCGCACCAGGTTGCGCAGGCCGGTGGTCATCTTGGAAAACGCGGTGTTCAGCGTGTCGTGGGTGGAGCGGGGCGAGACCTCGACGGAGAGATCGCCGCCGGCGATGGCTTCGGAGACCGCCGACATCTCGCGGAAGTAGATGACCATGTTGTGCAGTGTCTGCGCCAGGGTGCCGATTTCATCGGTGCCCGTTACGTCGACCTCCTGGTCGAGGTCGCCCTTGTCGCCGATCTCGCGGGCCATGTCAATGATCTTCTCCAGCGGCATGGTGATGGAGTTGGCGGTACGGAAGGCAATGAAGATGGCCAGGGCCAGAGCGACAAAGAGACCGATGAGCTCAGTCCCAGTGGCCACGTGCGAGAACCATTCGCTGTTTTCGCTGCTCTTCTGGATGAGGGCGCGGTCTTCGGTCTGCACCTCGTCGATGACTTCATTGAAGCGTCTCAGCTGGTCGGTGGGATAGGTCTCGGTGTAGCGGTCCAGCAGGTCCATGGCCTTCATCTGTCCGCTTTCCACTTCCTTGTGTTGCTGGACGAAGCGCTCGGCGATGGTGGTGTACCACTCCTGATCGATCGCTTCAATGCGGTTCAAACCGGCGCGCAGGCCGGGGTCGCTGGTCTTGGCCTCGGCTTCGCGCAGCAGGTCGGCGGCGTGGGCGTGGCCGTCATGCAGGCGGTCCAATTCCGCCGGGGTTCCGGTAATCAGGAAATTGCTGAGTGACAGGTGATTCTCCACAATTTGGTGGCGAACGTTTTCCGTAGCCAGGGAGAGTTCATAGGCACTGCTGAGAGCGGCCTTGTCCTGATTTTCGCGGTAGGACGACAACATGGCGAAGAAGGAGCCCAGCAGCATGAGTACCATCAACAATGCGAAATTTAACAGCAGCTTATTGCGAATTTTCATTCCCTCAAACCTCCGGAAACCGGAAACTCAGATTTCCCGACTTGCGATTTGCGCCTGCGATTCGTGCCTAAAGCTCTGCTTGTGGCCGGCCTGGCCGTCCGATTGCCCCGTTTCGTGTGCGCAGAACCCAGGATCAAGTTGCGCCACGGCGTCTGCAAAATGAGACCGCGAACTCTCCGTCAGACCGCTAACCGCATGAATCCAGAGAACCAAATTGGAACTCTGCGAGGTGCGCGAAAGCCTTGAGTACATTCGGGCCTGTCTGCAGGTGAGTTGTATTGTCATTGATAGCAATCTTTTAGTCATTAGGAAAGCGGCGAAAGGGATGGTACTAAAGTTTGCACTACGCTTGTTTTCATCCAGTTAGGGGAGGACGCGTCCGTATTCAGGACAATTCCCGGAGGTGACCTAAGTTTGGGTACCGTTGGGTGAAGGAAACGCGCGATCCGTCTTGACTCAGTTTGAGACACAGCCTACTCTCGATTTATCTCTCCCAGAGAATCGCACCCGCGAGCCCGTGGCGCAGCCTATCGCGGAGTGTGCCGAGCCTTGTACTTTGGTGCGATGAACCCGGTGACTCAGGATTGTGTTCCTGATTTCCAGCATGGGACGAGAGAGCGAGAAGAATTAGGAGCGAAAGCCTGCCGGTGCTGGTCGTGGAAGACGAGGAGTTGCTTCTGTCTTTCCTGACCACAGCCGTGGAGCGTGGCGGAGTGAAGGCCGTGGGAGTGTCGTCGGGACGCGAGGCCCTTGGGCTGCTGGAGCGTGGCGAGTTTGCGGCGATCGTCAGCGACCTGCGCATGCCAGGTGGCATCGGCGGAGCAGAGATCTTCGACTGGGTGGATCAGAACCGGCCGGAGCTGGCTTCGCGCTTCCTGTTTATCAGCGGGAATATCCAGGACCCGCTGGCGCTGGATGTGCGGCGGCGCACCGGCGCGTTGTTCATTGAAAAGCCATTCCGGATCGCGCAGCTGCTGGAGCTGGTCCGAGCGATTATCTCGCGCCATGAGGCCGGTCATGTCTGACCCCTCGCCCATCCGCCTGCTGATCGTGGACGATCAGCAGAGCATACGCCAGCTGTGCGCGGCCATCGGGGAAAGATTGGGGCTCGGTTGCGTGCAGGCGGAGAGTGCTCTGGCGGCGCTGCAGCAGATGGAAGCCGAGACCGCCGAACTGATCCTGGCGGACCTGGAGATGGGCGGCCGGTCCGGACTGGACTTGCTGGCCGAGGTGAAGCGCCGCTGGCCGCTGACCGAGGTGGCGTTGATGGGCTCCTATGGAAGCCCGGAGAACGCGGTGCAGGCGCGGCGGTTGGGCGCCTACGATTTTGTGGTGAAACCCTTCCGGGTGGAGGAGTTCCAGCGGGTGCTGGAGCGCATGGCGGAAAAGGCCCGCCTGGTGCGGGAGAACGAATCGCTGCGCACGCGGGTGGAAAAGCTCGGCGGCTACGGGCCGGCGGATCCCGCTTCCAACGCCGGGATGCAGGGCGTAAAGATGGCTCCCGCCTCGGTTGCGTTGTGCACCGATCTGGAAGAGCTGGAACGGCTGACCGTGCAGCGCGTCTTTGAGCAGGTGGGCGGCGATAAAGAGCAGGCGCAGAAGCTGTTGGGAATCTCGCGGGCGACGTTGTACCGCAAGATTAAGCGTTATGGGATTGAGACCCGGCTGGAGAAAGAGTCCGCAGGGTAGTAGGCGGGCTGGTCTCGGGTTGAGTCTCAAGATTGCAAGGGCAAGCGGGCGCTCCGGATGGAAGATCTCACTCCGGCTTAACTTTGGCGCAAGCTGAGCCGAAGGTTCCAGTAGCAGGATTCGGCCGCAGGCCAGGGTGTCCGCGGCGGATGCGCATCGGGAGAGAGACGTGGAGCAGGCGAGGATTTTAGTAGTCTCCGGCGACCGGGAGTTTGTGGATGCGCTGGCGCAGAGCTGGCATCGTCTGCGCTACTCACCGGAGTTTATGGTGGCCAGCGCCGATGCCGCCGCGGCGTTTCCCCGCTGTGCGGTGGTGCTGACCGATGACCTCGCTGTGCTGCCGCAGCTGTCTGCCGGGGTTGTGCTGGCGATTGCCGTAATTGCAGGGGCCGCGATGCCGGAGGCGGGCGGCAAACTTCGCGTGGTGCGCATGGCACGCAACGGTCATTCGGGTTGGGCCGAACCGGCGGCGGCGCTGGCGCAGGAGACCGCGTTGCGGCTGGATGCGCAGGCGCAGGTGGCCGAGGGCAAGCAGCGGCTGCGCGAGATGGAGCGCCTTGCCGCCCTGGGACGCTTTATCGTGGAGGCGCGGCATGGGCTGGGCAATGCGTTGACCGGCGTGCTGGGCCACTCCGAGCTGTTGCTGCTGGAGAATGAAGGGATGCGGGGCGAGGTGCGGGCGCAACTGGAGACGATTCACAGCATGTCTCTGAAGATGCACGAGACCTTTCACCGGCTCGCATCGCTGGAGATGGAGTTGCGCGTGGCGGAGCGGCAGGCCGAGCGCGAGACGCAGCGCTGGCCGGCGCAGTAAAAGGACTTCCGGCGCAGATCAAGGATTTGAGGTGCACAGCGTGCTAAAGAAGGTTTTGATTGTTGACGATTCGCCGGCCGAGAGCCGCTTGATGCAGTCGCTGCTGCAGGTCGCCGGATATTCGGCCGTGGCCTTGAGCGACCCGCAGCGCATCGAGCAGATGGTGGCCTCCGAGCGTCCCAGCCTGATTCTTCTGGATGTGGTGATGCCGGGTCGCAACGGCTACCAGGCCTGCCGCGAACTGAAGGGCAGCCGGGAGTTCGGCGCCATCCCCATTGTGCTGGTCACTTCCAAGAACGGCGAGAGCGATCGCTTCTGGGGATTGCAGCAGGGCGCCGACGGTTACGTCATCAAGCCCTTCACCGGGGAACAACTGGTGGGTGAGGTGCGGAGGGTGATCGGGTAATGAGCGAGCTGCCGGACAACACGGAGCTGATGCCGCCCGACGACGACTTCGCGGCGGAAGAGGGTGCGCTGGCCTCCGAGCCTGCGCTGCCCGAGCAGCAGTACTGCATCTTCCGCGCCGGACGCGAGCGTTTTTGCCTGCACGTGCTGGAAGTGGACGAGGTGGTGGAGTGGCCGCGGCTGACCAATTTGCCGCTGTCGCCGCCGTTTCTGATGGGTGTGTTCAACCTGCGCGGAAGCATTGTGCCGGTGGTGGACATTGCGTTTACCGAGGTAAGGCGGGGCGATCTGCCTCCCAAGCTTGTGGTGGTGGCCTGTTTGCGCGGCGGCACCGAGGCGCCCGATGTGCGCGTCGGTCTGGCAGTGGATGAGGTGATCGGCACCTACAGCACCAGCGAGCCGCTGCTGAAAGATGAGGCGCCGCGCGACGTTCCGCATTGCGCCGGCATGCTGCGCCACGGAGACCGGCTGGCGCTGGCGCTGGATTTGAAGCGTGTGCTGGAGACGTTTCCGGTGGGCGTGATTTGAGCCGCGGAATATTCTGCGGCTTGCTAGAGTTTGGATCGGGCGCAACTGCGCTCAACTGTAAGGCGGGGCAGGAGTGCCATCGCGTTGTCCTGGAGGTCGTATGAAGGGTCGTCTGAATTCGGCAATCATCGCGCTGGTGGTGATCAATCTGGCCGCTACGTTGGCGGTGTTTATGCTGGCCTACTTTGCCGGCGCCAGGTCTGGTGGAAGGATGCTGTGGGAGCTTGGCTCGCTGCACTCCGACTCACTCTACCTGCTGCTGGGCGCGGTGGCCGCGGTGGCCGGAGGCTCGATGTTTGTCTTCTTCCGCCTCTCCAACACGGTGGCTGAGCCGGTGAACGCGCTGGCGGAGTTTGCCGAACAGGTCGGCGAAGGCGACTTCGAAGCGCGATTGGTGGAGGATAGCGCGGGCGATTTCGGCTACATTGCCCAGCACTTGAACCAGGCGGCGGAGAAAGCCGCCAAGGCGATGCAGGACGAAGAGGCGCAGCGCAATTTGCAGCGCTCGGTGACCGAGTTCCTGACCGTGGTGAGCCAGATTGCGCGCGGCGATTTGACCCTGCGCGGCAGCGTAACCAGCGACGCGCTGGGCAATGTAGTTGACTCGGTCAACTACATGCTGGACAACTTTACTTCCGTGCTGCGCCGGGTGCGCGATGCCGCCAATGACGTGTCGGCCGGCGCCAACCAGATTCTGGGCGCCAGCGAGCGGATGGCGACGGGCGCCACGCAGCAGGACCACGAGATCACCAACACCTCGTCGGCGGTAGAAGAGCTGACGGTTTCCATGAAGCAGGTGAGCAACAACGCCGAGGCCAGCGCCGAGGCGGCGCGCCGCGCACTCGACGCCGCCGAGCAGGGCAACCGCTCGGTGCGCGACACCCTGGAAGGGATGCAGCGCATCCGCTCCAGCGTGCAGGCGACAGCCAAAAAGATCAAGTCGCTGGGCGACCGCTCGCTGGAGATCAGCGAGATCATCAACGTCATTAACGACATTACCGAGCAGACCAACCTGCTGGCGCTCAATGCCGCAATCGAGGCGGCGCGAGCCGGTGAAGCGGGCCGCGGCTTTGCCGTTGTGGCCGACGAGGTTCGCAAACTCGCCGAGCACTCGCGCACCGCGACTAAGGACATTGCGGCGCTGATCAAGGCCATCCAGGCCGAGACCAACGAGGCCGTGGTGGTGATGGAAGAAGGCACGCGCGAGGTGGAAGTGGGCGCGCGGCTGGCCGACCAGGCAGGCAAGGCGCTGGAGGCAATCTCGGCCGTGGTGCGGCAGTCGGCCGAACTGGTGCAGGAGATTTCCCTGGCCAGCAAACAGCAGGTGCGCGGCACCGAGGGCGTGGCCAACGCCATGCAGATCATCTCCAACATCACGCGCCAGACCTCGCAGGGAGCACGGCAGACGGCGCGCAGCACCGAGCAGATGGTGAAGATGAGCGAGCAACTCAACGAGGCGCTGTCGCAGTTCCGCGTGCAGACGCCGCCGGCGCAGCAACCGCAACCGCCGCAGCGCAATGAACTGCAGGCGGGCGCGGGACGCAGCTAACACAGGAACACAAGCGAAACGAAACGTAGCGGAAGTAAGGACCAGGCAGCATAGCAGGCGGCGATGAACGAAGCTGAGGTCAATCCGGTGCTGACCGGCCATGAGGTCCGGGAGCTGCAGCTGCTCATCGAGCAGCGCTCCGGCATCATGTTCGATGAGTCGCGCGAGCGCTTTTTGACCACGCGCGTGGTGGAGCACATGCAGCGCAAGCGCATGAACTACGGGATGGAGCTGCTGCGCCTGGTGCGCGCCTCCAACGTGGAATACGACAACATGCTGGAGCGTCTGCTGACCCAGGAGACGAGCTTTCTGCGCTATCCGGCGCTGTTTTCGGCCTTTGAAAAGCAGGTGGTGCCGGAGCTGCTGGAGCGCAAGTTTTGGGACAAGGATGGCGGGCTGCGCATCTGGAGCGCGGGCTGCGCCAGCGGCGAAGAGCCCTACTCGATCGCGCTGAGCATCTGCGATGCGGCGGGACTGGGCACCATTCCGCCGGTCAGCATCATGGCCACCGACGTGAGCCGCGAGGCGCTGGAGCGCGCCGCCCGCGGCGTGTACAGCCGCCGCGCGCTGGAAAATCTTTCGCCTTCCCAGATCGGCGCCTACTTCATGCCGGCCGGCGAGCATTACCAGGCGAGGCCGGTGCTGCGCGGCATGGTGAAGTTCGCTCCCATGAACCTGGCGCAGCCGGTGTATCTGGGAAAATTCGACTGCATCTTCTGCATGAATGTTCTGATTTACTTCGGCGAGGAGCTGCGCTCCAAACTGATTCAGCGCTTCTACGAATATCTGGAGCCGGGCGGATACCTCTTCCTCGGCCACGCCGAATCGGTGGCCAACGTGCCGGTAAAGTTCCAGCAGAAATTCATTAACGGCGCACGGCTGCTGCAGAAGCCGCTGCAACAGGCCAGCTACGAGCCGGCCGTGGGGAACGTGCAATGAACGGACCCAGCCCGGAGATGATCGAGCTCTTCCTTCAGGAAGCCAGCGAGCACCTGCAGTTTCTGCGCGAGTACTCGGGCATTCTGCAGGACCCGTATCCGCTCTACGAGGACATCGAGCGCCTCTATATTTCGGCGCACGGCGTGGCCGGCACGGCCGGAACCTACGGCTATCCGCTGTTCAACGAAGTGGCCGGCAAGCTGGCGCATATCTTCCAGTACGCCATGAACGCAACCATCGGTGTGGAGGCCACGGCCCCGCTGGTGGAGTTCATCTATGAAGCGATTGCGGTTCTGGAAAGCGACCTGATCATGATCAGCGCCAACGGCGTGGAATCGCTGGAGGATATCGCGGCCTTCAAGCTGCGCTATCCCTTCGCCTTCCAGGGCGCGCCGCCCGCCGCGGCCAGTGCGCCCACCGAACAGCCGCACCCGCCCGAGCCGGAAGCGGCCGGCAACATACACGACGAGACGCAAGACGTTGCGCCGGCAGCACCGCAGTGCGTTGCGGAGAACGTCGCGGAGAACATTGCGCAGAACGAAGCGCCGGCTGAGGCGCAATGCGATGCACAGTGCGCGCCGCCGCCTATAGCTGCGCCACAGCCTGCCGCCCAGCCAGAATTACCTGTTGTAACGGATATCGAGCCGCTGGAAATGCCTGTTGCAACGGAGGCTGCGCCGGTTGCTTCGCCTACCGTGGCGCCTGCCGAACCGCCGGTGAGCCTGCATTCGCTGGACCACTATCTCGACAAGGTGCCGGAGCTGGAGCCCGACGAAGAGGTTCACGCCGAGGTGCTCGAGTTCTTTGTTCCCGAGGTCGAAGAGCATCTGCAGACGGTGACCGATTGTCTGCTGGCCCTGGAGGCCAATCCCAACGAAGAGGATATTCACCGCCTCTTCCGCTCCATGCACACCATCAAGGGCTCGGCTGCGCAGGTAGGCTGGCAGCGCATCGCCACCATCGCGCATCGCGCCGAAGACCTGGTGGGCCGTCTGCGCGACGGCGAGCTGCGGCCCAGCGCCACCATCATCGACCTCTGCCTGGAGACCGTCGATGTGTTGAAGAAAGTGATCTACCGGCAATGGGAGGACGAAGCCGGCTTCCAGCTTGGGGCGCGCATGCTGATCGCGCGGCTGGACCGCATGGCCTCCGCCGAGGTGGAGGCGTCTGCTGCTGTTGGCGAGCCCGCCGCGGAAACAGTCGCGGGACTCCCGATGGAAGCCCATCCGATCGAATCGGCACCGAACGAAGCCGGAGCCGAAGCTGTGGCGCCTGGAGTCGAGGCCGCGCCGCTGGATGCCGCCCAGCCAGAGGTCTTTGCCGCGACGCAGGTCGAGGCGGAGCCACTGGGTGCGGCGTCGCCGTGGGACGAGATTGTCGCGGCGTTCGAGCATCCCGACGAACCGCTTTTTGCCCAGCTTCCACAGGACTCTAGCGCACCGCCTCCGCCGCAGGCCGCAGGGGAGATGGCGGCGGCAGTGAATGCGGAAGCGCCGACGCAGGATTTGACGACTGCTGCGAGCCATACGGCGGCCGTCAGTTCGCTGACGCCGGTGGCCGTGGCGCAATCCAAGTCGGTGCGCATTGCGCTGGAGCGGCTGGACCGCATGATGAACGCGGTGGGCGAGCTGGTCATCAACCGCACCCGCATGCTGGGCCGCCTGGCGGAGCTGGAGAAGCTGGCCGAGGTGCTGAACTTCTCCAAGGGCCGCATGAGCGAAAAGGTGACGGAGTTCCAGGACAAGTACGAGTTCAGCCGCATCGGCTCCGCGGCTGCGCCCTCGCAGTGGTCGGGCGAAGGCTACGGCTCTTCCTCCGGCTACGGCTCGTCCAGCTTTGGCGTAGCGAACGGCGCGGGCTATGGGATGGGACATTCCGGCTACGGCGGTTCGGGAAGCAGCGGAATCGGCTACGGCGGCTCGTTCGACGCCACCCCGTCGGATTTCAGCGAACTAGAGATGGACCGCTACGACGACTTCGGCATCCTCTCGCGCTCGCTGACGGAGATCTCCGCCGACATCAGCGAAGTGCTCACCCAGTTGGACGGCTTTGTGCGCCGCGTGGACGGCGACATCGACGAGTTCACCAAGCTGGCGCATCGCCTGCAGGATGAGATTACTCAGGCGCGCATGGTGCCCATCGGCAATCTGTTCACGCGCATCACGCGTACCGTGCGCGACGCCGCCAAGGCCAGCAATAAGCAGGTGGAACTGACCCTTGCGGGCGCCGAAACCGAGCTCGACAACAACATCATTCAGCAGATCGCCGACCCTCTGCTGCATCTGGTGCGCAACTCCGTGGCGCATGGCATTGAGCGCGCCGACGAGCGCTACGAGGCGGGCAAACCCGACCAGGGCAACATCGCCGTGCGCGCCTACCACAAGGGCAATCACATTTACGTCGAGGTGGAAGACGACGGACGCGGCGTGGACTTCGAGCGGGTCAAGGCCGCCGGGCTGGAGCGTGGTTTCATCTCCGCCGAGGATGCCGAACGGATGGGCCGCCGCGAACTGCTGGACCTGCTCTTCCGTCCGGGCTTTTCCACCTCGCCTCGCCGCACAGAGCTGGCGGGCCGCGGGGTAGGGTTGGACGTGGTGCATGCCAACCTGGCCAATCTCAACGGCGAAATCGAAATCGAAACGGAAAAGGGATTTGGCACCCGCTTCACCCTCAAGGTTCCGCTGACGCTCATCATCTCGCAGGCGCTGTTTGTGCAGTGCGGGCAGCAGACCTTCGCCTTCCCGCTGGGCTTTGTGGAGGAGATCCGCCGCATCCGTCCCAGCGAGATCGAAGAGGTTGGAGGCAAGCTGATCGCCAAGGTGCGCGACGTGGTCACCGAGGTGGTGCGCTTCGATGAGGCGCTGCAACTGCCGCGCCTGCAGCCGGTGAACGGCTATCTGCGGCTGGTGCTGGTCAATGTGGGCGGGCGTCTTGTGGGCGTGGTGGTGGAAGAGGTTCTGCGCAAGGACGAAATCGTTATCAAGAATCTGGGCGAGTATCTGCGCCAGGTCAAGCTGTTTCCCGGCGCCACCATTGCGCCCGACGGCAGCCTGATTCTGCTGGTCGATATCAACCGCCTCATCATGGGCGAATCCATCGAGCGGCGTCCGCTGACCACGGCGCTGAACGCAGCGCGGCTGTTCCTGCCGGGAGCCACCGCGGTGGCGCGCGGCGAGATTCCCGCGGCCGCCATCGACGTGGTGGAGCGCGAAAAGCTGGTGGTGCTGGCCGACGACTCGATCAGCGTGCGCAAGTTCGTGGGACGCATGCTGGAAAAGGCCGGCTACCGCGTCAAACTCGCCTGCGACGGCCTGGAGGCGCTGGAGATTGCCACGTCCAACGACTGCGACCTGGTGATCACCGACCTGGAGATGCCGCGCACCAACGGCTACGAACTGATGATGCATCTGCGCCAGACGCCTTCGACCAGCAAGGTGCCGGTGATGGTGGTGACCTCGCGCGCCGGGGCCAAACATCGCGACCGCGCGCTGAAGGAAGGCGCCGCGGCCTTCATGGTCAAGCCGGTGCAGGAAGAAACATTCATTGCGCAGGTGGTGGAACTGATCGGCACCTCGGGGCAGGCCATGGCCGCGCCTCCGGTGGCGCAGTGAGATTGGGATTGGGACAGGCAAGATGATGCAAGGCGATAAAATCCGGGTGCTGGTGGCCGACGATTCGGCCTTCATGCGCAAGGTGCTGCTCGGCATACTGGACTCCGATGGCGGCTTCGAGATCGTGGGCGAGGCGTGCGACGGACGCGAGGCGGTGGAGAAGAACGCCCGGCTCAAGCCCCAGGTCATCACCATGGACGTGAACATGCCGCACATGGACGGGCTGCAGGCCACCGAGGTCATCATGGCCACCGAGCCGCGGCCCATCGTGATCGTCAGTTCGGAATCCAGGGCCGGGGCAAAGGCCACGCTGCGCGCGCTGGAGCTGGGCGCCATCGACTTTGTGGCCAAGCCCACCAGCGCCGTCGATCTGGACATGTCCAGCGTGCGTGAGGAACTGGTGCGCAAGCTGCGTACCGCCGCCAAGGTTCGCGTGGTGCGCAACGTGATGCGCAAGGGTCCGATCGCGATATTTTCCACTACCATGACTTCGGAGACAGGGCTGTTGGAGCCAACGGTGCCGGTGATGACGGCGCGGGCCGAAGACCGGCGGGCGTTTGCCGCCCCGGTTGCGCTTCCCAACCTGCAACTGCCGGTCGCGGTGTTGGCCGCCTCCACCGGGGGGCCAGCGACGTTGATGAAGCTGCTGCCCCAGTTCCGCGCGGGATTTCCCGGCGCGCTGTTGGTGGTGCAACACATGCCCGGAAGTTTTACCCCGCAGTTTGCCGAGCAACTGGCTTCTGTCTCGCAGATTCCGGTGAAGCAGGCCCAGAACGGCGAACAGCTGCGCGCCGGACAAGCCTATGTCTGTCCCGGCGACTGCCATCTGCGGGTTGTGCCGCCGGGCCGCATCGTGCTCGACGATGGGCCGCGCATCGCAGGCTACCGCCCCAACATTGACGTGACGCTGGAGTCGGTGGCCGTGCTGGCGGGCGGCAACGCGGTGGCCGCCATCCTCACCGGCATGGGCAACGACGGAGCGCGCGGAGTGCAGGCGGTGCAGGAATACGGTGGCCTGGTGCTGGCGCAGGACGAGGCGACTTCGGTGATTTTTGGCATGCCCTTCGAGGCCATCCGCACCGGCGCCGTACATCAGGTGCTGCCGCTGGAGCAGATTGCCGCGGCCATCACCTGGAGGCTGATGCAGCCGCGGGGCGCGTCGAGAATGGCGGGATCATGAGGTCAGGGCTCGTGCGGCAAAGCGGTTTGGATGGGACGCCATGGCGATAGCGGCGAAGCAAAATTCGCGGACGGCAACGTTTCTTTCGCAGATGGCCAAGCCGGTTGCAGCCACGGCGGGGCCGGTGATCCTGTTTACCGCAGGCGGGGTGCGCTTTGCCGTGGAGGCCAACGAGGTCTCCGAGATTCGCGATGGCGAGGAGCGCGGCGCGGCGTGCCGGCTGAAGGGTTCCGCACCGGTCGATTTCGCGCTGCAGGTTGGCCTGGGAGCCGGCCGCATGGTGCGCTTTTTGGTGCTCAAGCCGGGCGAGGGGGCATCGGGCGCGACTCCAGGCGTGACTCCGGACGCAACCCAGGGCGCGACCTTGAGCGTGACCCTCGGCGTGACCGAAGTCGAGCGCATGACGAGTTTGCCCAGAGTGGTACCGCTGCCGGGGCTATTCCAGGGAGCCGAGCGCCAGTGGTATCGCGGCCTGTTATTGCTGGAGAACGAAGTGATTCCGCTCGTAAGAACCAGATATTGGCGGCAGGCGGGCGCGCCGCTGGAAAGGGCCGGGGAGCGGGCATGATCGAGTCGATCGGCGGCGCCGGAAGCGACACCAGACGATTCGTCACCTTCCCCCTGGGCGAGCGCCGCTTTGCGCTGGACTCCAGCCAGGTGACCGAACTGGTGATGCCCGGTCCCGTGCACGCGTTTCCGCACACCATGCGCTCGCTGGAAGGCGTGTTGATACGCCGTGGCGCAGCCATTCCGGTCTGCGATCTGGGAGCGGCTTTTGGATACGGCGCGGCGCGCTGCCTGTATGTGATTGCGCAGTGCAACTATGCGGGAGGCGTCCAGACCTTGGCCATTCCGGTCAGCGGCGGCTGCGAACTGGTGCAGGGCGAGCGCCACGATCTGCCGCAAGCGGAGGCCTCGGAATCGGCGGCTCCGGACGACGTGACTTTCGTCGCTGGCCTGTTGCGTACCGGCGGCATGACGGTTCCCATGTTGGACCTGGACCGGGTTGTGTCACACTGCATTCATCCATCGAATATAGACCCGTCGAATGCACTGGCCGGGGAGGCGAAGCGATGATGAACTCGGGAGTTCTCACGCAGCGGATTCTGGTGATCGACACCAACGTGTTTTTTGCCCGCCGCCTTACTGATGCGCTCAAGGCGCATGGCTTCGACGTGACCCATACCACCCAGCCCACCTACGCGCTCACCATGCTGGAGTGGAACGCGCCGACCGCCATCCTGTGCGCCACCAACCTGCGCGAGCTCAGCGTCTTCGATCTTCCCCGCATCCTGCACAACGACGCGGTGACCACCAACATTCCCATCATCGCCATGGGCGAAGGCGGCGAAAAGTCCCTGATGGAGGCCTTCCGCGCCGGTTGCGACGACTACATCGACCGCCGCCGCGGGCCGGAGAACATTGCCGCCCAGGTGCGCACCTTTTTGCTGAGCCGCATGGAAGGCTTCCATCCCACGCAGATGCTGGAGTCGGAGCAGACCGTGCTGGAGGGCAGCCTCTCGCACCTCGACCTGCCCGGCGTCATCCAGATGCTGGGGCACTCGCGCCAGTCGGGCGTGCTCTATATCAATGCGGAAACCATCGACGGCACCGTGTTTCTCAGCCGCGGCGAACTGCTGCACGCCGAGGTGGGCGAGATCATCGGCGACGACGCGGTGATCCGCATCATCAAGACCTGCAACGGGGTGACCCGCGGCGTCTACAAATTCGTGCCCGGCTCCATGTCCGGCACTCGAACCGTGTTCCGTTCCGCGACGGAGCTGATGCTGGACGCGCTGCGCGAAATCGACGAAGAGCGCGCCGCCAGCGAGGGAGGATACAAATGAGCGCAAAGCCGGTGGTCTATTTCATCGACGACAGCGCAACCATGCGGGAGGTGATTAAAATCGCCTTCCGGCGCGAAGAGCTCGACGTCATCACCTGCCACGACGCCAGCAGCGCCATCGACATGATGGAGCACAGCGCCCCCGACGTGGTCATCAGCGACGTGATCATGCCCGGCCGCGACGGCTACGAGGTCTGCCAGTACATCAAACAGCATCCGCGCTACGGCCAGACGCCGGTGATCCTGATGTCGGGCGTGGTCAACAAGGGAGTGGCCGAACGCGCCTTCGCCGTCCATGCCAATGAACTCATCCGCAAACCCTTCCAGCCGCAGGACCTGATCGCCCGCGTGCGCCACCTGCTCTCGGCGCCGGCATTGGAACCCGTGCCCGCCCTGCAGGAACAGGCCAACGCCAACGCCGTGCTCAGCAGCATCTTCAGCGGTCCCGTGCCCGCGCGCGCCGGCTATGGACAGCCGCGCATTCCGGGCGGTCCGGTGCCGGTGCCGCCGCGCAGCACGCCGCCGCCATTCGGCGCACCCGGCAACACACCCAACAATCCGCCGCGTCCCTCCGTGCCCTCGATTGCCGCCACCGTGGCGGCCGCCATGCAGCCCTCTGTGGTGGCGCCGCCGGTCTCCATCCCCGGCGCGCAGATCACCGGCTCAACCCAGCTTGCCGTGCCTCCGCCCACGCCCGGACGCGTGCCCGCGCCGCCGCTACCCGGCAACGGTTCCGATGCCGGCAGAATGCGCCTGGAAATCCTGCGCCTGCACAGCCAGATCAAAAAGCTTGAGGCTGAACTCTCCGCCGAACGCGAATACTCCAAGGCCCTGGAGCAGCACGTCACGTCATTGCAGGAAGTGGACTAGAGGGTAAAAGAACAAAGACGGGTGCCCCACCTTCGCCGCGTTTTTTGCGGCTAAGGTGGGAGAGCAGAACCCATCAACCCTCAACCGTTTTTTAGCGGTTTCTTTTGCGCCGTTCTCTACCCGAACAGAATCTCTTTCTCCCGCAGCTCCTTCACCGCGTCGCGCAGTTTGGCCGCGCGCTCAAAGTCGAACTTCTTGGCGGCCTCGCGCATATCTTCTTCCATCTTGGCGAGGAATGCGTCGAGCTGCTCCTGCGACTTGAACTCCGGCATGCCGTCGCTTTCCACCGGAATGTCGGCGTAGTCGGCGGCGATGACGTGCGCCAGCGACATGTCGGCTCCGCGGCCCACCGTGTGCGGCGTGATGTTGTTCTCAATGTTGTAGGCCTCTTGAATGGCGCGGCGGCGATTGGTTTCGCCGATGGCCTTGGTCATCGAGTCGGTCATGCGGTCGGCGTAGAGAATGGCGCGGCCTTCGACGTGGCGCGCGCAGCGCCCGATGGTCTGGATCAGCGAGCCCGCCGAACGCAGGAAGCCTTCCTTGTCGGCATCGAGGATGGCCACCAGCGAAACCTCGGGCAGGTCGAGCCCCTCGCGCAATAGATTGATACCGATCAATACATCGAACTCGCCCTTGCGCAAATCGCGCAGAATGTCGATGCGCTCCAGGGTCTCGATCTCCGAATGCATGTAGCGGCAGCGCACCCCGACCTCGCTGTAATACTCGGCCAGGTCTTCGGACATGCGCTTGGTGAGCGTGGTCACCAGCACGCGCTCGTGACGCTCCACCCGCAGCCTGATCTCATGCAGCAGGTCGTCGATCTGTCCCTTCACGCTGCGCACCTCCACCTGCGGATCGACCAGTCCGGTGGGGCGGATGATCTGTTCCACGATGACGCCCGCCGCTTTGGTCAGCTCGTAGGGGCCGGGCGTGGCGCTCACATAGATGGCCTGGTTCACCCGCGCCTCGAACTCCTCGAAGGTCAGCGGGCGGTTATCCAGCGCCGAGGGCAGGCGGAAGCCGTAGTCGATCAGGTTCTGTTTGCGCGAGCGGTCGCCGTGCCACATGCCGCGCACCTGCGGCGCGGTCTGGTGAGATTCGTCCATAAACAGCAGGAAGTCGCGCGGTACATAGTCCAGCAGCGTCGGCGGAGGCTCGCCCGGCAGCCTGCCTGTGAAGTGGCGCGAGTAATTCTCAATGCCGTGGCAGTAGCCCATCTCCTTGATCATCTCCAGGTCGAATCGCGTACGCTGATGGATGCGCTGCGCCTCCACGATGCGTCCCTGGTTCTCCAGTTCCTTTTCCCACCACAGCATCTCCTGCACAATCGAATCGATGGCCGCGCTCTTGGTCTCCGGACGCATGACGTAATGCGATTTGGGATAGATGGGCAGCCGCTGATACTTCTGCTTCACGGTGCCGAAGAGCGGATCGATCTGCGACAGCGATGCCACCTCGTTGCCCCACAGCTCGATGCGGTACGCGTTGTCGTCGTACGTGGGATAGACCTCGATCACATCGCCGCGCACGCGGAACGTTCCGCGCTTGAAGTCCGCGTCGGTGCGTTCGTAGAGAATCTCCACCAGCTTGCTGGTGATTTCCTTGCGCGAAATCTTCTGTCCCTTTTCCAGAAACAGCAGCATGCCGTAGTAGGCCTCTGGCGAGCCTAGGCCGTAGATGCAGCTGACCGAGGCGACGATGATGCAATCGCGCCTTTCAAACAGCGAACGCGTGGCCGAGAGCCGCAGCTTGTCCAGCTCATCGTTCACCGTCGATTCCTTCTCGATGTAAATATCGCCCGCCGGAATGTAGGCCTCCGGCTGGTAGTAGTCGTAGTAGGAGACGAAATATTCCACGGCGTTGTTGGGGAAGAAGCTCTTGAACTCGTGATAGAGCTGCGCCGCCAACGTCTTGTTGTGAGCCATCACCAGCGCCGGTCGTTGCGACGCTTCGATCACTTTGGCCATGGTAAAAGTTTTGCCGGAGCCCGTAACGCCGAGCAGCACCTGATGCTGTTCGCCCTCGCGCAGCCCGCGGGTCAGCTGTTCGATGGCCGATGCCTGGTCGCCCTGCGGCTTGTAGCTGCTGTAAACCTTCAATTCCATTTCGGCTCTACCAGGAATGCAACGGCGCGCTTCATCGCGGGATCAGCTTGGAGATCGTCCAGTGTGGAAGGCTCGGGAATCTCTTCTCCGTCTTCCTGCATACCGGCAATGTGCAGCGAGAGTGCTTCCACTGCCATCCGCCGCGCCTCTTCCATCGTAGAACCGGCGGTGATGCAGCCGGGGAAATCAGGAAAGCTAACCCCGTAATCCGATTTAGCGTCTTTGTGAAGATAAGTGACGTATTCCATTTTCGTGTCTTCCCTGACAAGAGCCCGCACATAGCGCGCGACGGCGGACTCTGCGCAACCTTTGATTATATCGCGTCGCAAACAGGGCCGGGTGCAGGGAAACAAGATGCGATTCCCGGTTTGACGGGCAACTCCGCCCGCGTGCTCTGCGTCGGATGAACTATCCCTTTTGGAGGATATGGCTTATGGTAAGAAAAAAACTGCTCGCTCACGCTCTTGCGCTGTCCATCCTGTTCATTTCCGGTGTCGCTCAGGCAGACGACCAGTGCAAAGGCCTTCCTTCCCATGCAGCGTTGCAGACGGCCTTGAAAGCTGCGCGGGCGCAGTCCAACGGCGGGTTCAATCTGGAGATGTGGGGGACCATTGTGAATCGGGATGGAGTGGTTTGTGCGGTGGCGTTTACCGGCACGGACCGCGGCGCCCAGTGGCCTGGAAGCCGCGCTATCTCCGCACAGAAAGCCAATACGGCCAATGCGTTCAGCCTCCCCGGCTTGGCGCTTTCCACGGCAAACCTTTATAGCGCGGTGCAACCCGGCGGCAGCCTTTTCGGTCTCCAGCATAGCAACCCGGTGAACACAGACGTTGCTTATGCCGGCAGGGCGGAGGACTATGGGACAGCGCAAGACCCGATGGTCGGGGGCGTGATCGGGGGCGTGAACGTCTTCGGCGGCGGGCTGGCTCTCTACGATTCGACCGGTAAGCTGCTGGGCGCCATTGGCGTCAGCGGCGACGCCTCCTGCGCCGATCATAATATCGCGTGGCGGACGCGCCACACCTTGCTTCTCGACTATGTACCTGCAGGCGTCAGCGGAGACCCCACCCGTCCCGACAATATTGTCTACGACATCGTGAATCCGGCCGGATTTCCAATTGGAGTCAGTACCAGTGGATGGGGTCATCCGGTGTGTAGCGCCGCGGCAACCGCCATTGCTGCGACACTTCCAGTGATCCCCTGAAAACTCGTACTGTGAACTTCACGCACAAGGAAACGGAGCGCCGCGCCGAGGGGTGCGGCGCGTGTTTTTGAGCCTTTCTCTCTTGCCTTAGGACCTCCCGCTGCAATCGCCCACGCGCGGTTGCTCGAACCCTCGTGGACGGCGGCGGCGATGCTGCACGCGCGTCGTACGCCTCCCGTGCGCGCCTCCTCCGGAAATCCCTTCCGCGCGCCTTGGCCCATGCGATACGATGCAGGAAACGATTCCATGAGGATTTCAGCGTTGGAAAACCATCGGCACAGCGAGGCGGTTGCGTCTATGAACGGCGGCGAAGATTTGCAGGCGGTGTCTTCCGGTATTTCCCCTGCGCAGGACGCGGCAGCCGATCGCCGCTCGCGCCTGCCATGGATGCTTGGCCTGGCTCTGCTGGCGTTTGCCGTCCATGCCTTTGGGTTTCTGGCCAAGTTTGTCTTTGACGACGTGTTCAACATCGAGCACCGCTCCGTGGCGAACTGGTCGGGGCTCTCACGCTTCTTCACCAGCGATCAATCCGCTTTCTTCGGCTCGAATTTTTATCGCCCGGTTTTGAATGTCTGGTTTGAAGTGGCCTACGGAGTTCTGGGACCTCATGCTCCGGCATGGCATGGGCTCAGCATTCTGCTGCATGTGGCCTGCACCCTGCTGGTCTTCCGCCTGGCGCTGGCGGTGGCCGAAAATACTTTTGTGGCGGGCGTTGCCGCAGCTTTGTTCGCCGTCCACCCGGCGCACAGCGAGGCCATCTCATGGGCCTCGGCCATGGGCGACCCGCTGATGACCCTGTTCCTGCTGTTCTCGGTGCTGGCGTTTTTGCGCTGGATGGAGCAGGGAAATCTGCTCTGGTGGATTGCATCCTTCGTCGCGGCCGCAGCCTGTGTGCTTACCAAGGAACCGGGCGTGATGCTGCCCGTGGTGCTGCTGGTCTCCGCGCTCGCGGTGCGATCCGGCGCCAGGTCCGCAAAGCCGGTGCTTCTGGCGAGCTTTCCATTCTTCGCGCTCAGCGCCGGCTTTCTCATCCTGCGCCAGAGCGTGCTGGGAGCGTTCTCCCATCCGTTGACCCAGGCCAGCACGGCTCAGATGATCTACACTTGGCCATCGGCGCTACTTTTCTATCTGCGCCACATGATTCTGCCTCCGGTGGTGGCGCCCTATTATCCGGTGTTCATCGTGCAGAGCTGGAAGTCCTGGCAGTTCTTCGGCCCGCTGCTGGGGTTGACCGCCGCGGCCGGTGCTCTCGGCTTCCTGCTGTGGCGCGCCGCCGGAGGGCGAAAGTTCTGCTTCTGCGTGGTGTGGATTCTGGCTCCGCTTGCCCCGGCGCTCTATGTGAAGGCCCTGGCCCCGTTCGAACTGGTGCACGATCGCTTTCTCTATGCGCCGCTGGTGGGCTTCTGCATCGCCGCGGCCCTGGTGTTGGGTGTGGCCACGCAATGGATCGAGGAGCGGCTGCAAGTCCGCGTGCTTCCGCTGGTGGCCGTGGTTCTGGTGCTGCTGCTGAGCATTGAGAGCCTGAAGCAGATGATGTGGTGGCAGAACAACCTGACCCTGTTTACCCGCGCCGTCGCGGTCACCCCGAACAATCCGCGCGCGCTCGGCGGACTGGCCGATGCCAACCTGGCGCTGGGCCGCTACGACCAGGCCGTAGGATTCCTGCAGCAGGCCCTGGTGGTCGATCCGCAGCATAGCCCGGCCATGTTTGCCCTGGGACGCATTGCCTGGCTGCGCGGCGACGATGCCACGGCGGAAAAATATTTTCTTCAGGCCCTCGCCATCCAGCCGCGCTATGACATGTGGCTGCACCTGGCCAGCATCGAGATGCACCGCAACCAGGTGGATAAGGCCGAAGCGGCGGTGCGGCAGGCGCTGGCCATGAATCCGACCGGCGCGGGCGCACATGCGGCGCTGGGAACCATCCTGCTGGCCGAGGGCAATCGCGCCGCGGCGGCCAGCGAGTTCCAGGCAGAGTTGCGCCTCTATCCGCAGAGCGAGGCCGCGCAGGTGGGACTCTCGCGTGCCACAGGCAACGCTGGCGGCAACGCTGCGGCGGGCAACGCGCCGCGGTAAGCGGTGACTCCACGTTCTGATGGATTGAAAAAGCGTCGCCATCGAGTGAGACTGACGCCCGGGCTGGGCGATTGCCTCACCACAGTTCCAATGCAAAGATCACATCGAACGGCTCTCTCCTGCCCCGTACATCTCATCGGTGACGAACGCCGCTGAGATGTACGGAACAATGGCCGGAGTGAGATCCATTATTGGTTTTCCCCCTGCTGCAGGTTGATCGGTGCTGGGATCGGCTGCGGGTTTAACTCAGCCAAGCTTCCGGCCGCGCGGCGAATCGCGGGACGCATCTCCCAGTTCCACTTCCAGATGGCGAACAGCGGCGGATAGACCACCAGCTCCATCAGGAACGACGTCACAATGCCGCCGACCATGGGGACGGCGATGCGCTTCATCACGTCGGCGCCGGCGCCGTTGGACCACAAAATAGGCAGCAGGCCGAAGAGCATGCAGGCGACGGTCATCACCTTGGGACGCAGGCGCTTCACGGCTCCGTGCTCGATGGCATCGCGCAACTGGGGCCAGGTGGAGAGCTGGCCGCGCGCGGCGGCCTCGGCGCACGACAGGTCGAGATAGAGCAGCATGAAGACCGCCGTCTCGGCATCCACGCCCAGCAGGGCAATCAGCCCCACCCATACCGCCACGCTCATGTTGTATCCCATCCAGTAGAGGAGCCATACGGCTCCGATGCCGGAGAAGGGAACGGCCAGCAGGATGATGGAGGTTTTGGCCACCGAACCGGTGTTGGCGTAGAGCAGCAGGAAGACCGCAAACAGAGTGACGGGCAGCACCGTGATGAGCCGCTGCCGCACCCGCAGGATGGACTCATACTGGCCGCTCCAGACGAGCTGGTATCCGGTGGGAATGTTGACTTTGGCATCCACCACGCGCTGGGCTTCGGCTACGTAGCTGCCCAGGTCGCGTCCGGCCACATCGACGAAGACATAACCGCTCAGTCGGCCGTTCTCGTCGCGGATCATGCCGGGACCGGTACGCAGGGAGAGCGTAGCCAGCTCGCCCAGCGGCACCTGCGCACCGCTTTGTCCGTTAGCCCCGGGAAGCTGCACCAGGACGCGCTCCAGCGATTGCAGATCGCTGCGGTATCCGCGCAGGTAGCGCACGCTGACCGCGTAGCGCTCGCGGCCCTCGACGGTGGTGGTGGCGGTTTCTCCGCCCACGGCGGTCATCAGCACGGACTGGGCATCGTCGATGGTGAGGCCGTAGCGCGCCAGGGCGTCGCGCTTGATGGTGAAGTCGAGAAAATAGCCCCCGGTGGTGCGTTCGGCGTAGACGCTGGCGGTCCCGCCGACTCCGTGCAGCGCCTGCTCCACTTCATGGCCGATGCGCTCGATCTCTTCCAGATTCGAGCCCAGGACCTTGATGCCGAGCGGGGTGCGCACGCCGGTGGTCAGCATGTCGATGCGTCCCTTGATGGGCATCGTCCAGGCGTTGGTCACGCCCGGCATGGTGAGGGCCTCGTTCAATCCGCCCATGCCATAGATGAGCTCGTTGGTGGTCTGGCGGTCGGGCCAGATGCGGGCCAGCAGCGCATGCGTCCAATGCGGCATGCGATGGGAGTACCAGCGGTCCACTGCGGGCCACTGCTCGCGAGGCTTGAGCACGACGACGGTTTCCATCATCGAGAGCGGAGCGGGATCGGTTGCGCTCTCCACGCGGCCCGCCTTGCCAAAGACCGACTGTACCTGCGGAAAGCTGTGCAGGATGCGGTCCTGCTCATGTAGCAGGGCGCTGGCCTGGCCGACGGAGATTCCCGGCGTGGTGCTGGGCATGTAGAGCAGCGTGCCTTCGTCGAGCGGCGGCATGAACTCGGAGCCCAGCTTTTGATAGATCGGTATGGTGACAGCCATCATCAGCAGGGCGACGGTGATGGGCAACCACTTGTGATCGAGACAGAATTCGACCACCGGCTGATAGATCTTCATCAGCGGCTTGCTGATGGGGTGCTCTTCTTCGCTGCGGATCTTGCCGACCAGCACTGCGCTGGTGAGACGCGCCAGCCACGCCGGGCGGAAGGTGAACGCATCGACGCGCGTCATCATGAGGCGCATGGCGGGATCGAGGGTGATGGCCAGAATGGCGGCCAGCACCATGGCCAGCGTTTTGGTGAGGGCCAGCGGCTTGAAGAGGCGGCCCTCCTGCGCTTCCAGGGCGAAGACCGGAAGGAATGAGACGGCGATCACCAGCAGGGCAAAGAAGCTGGGGCCGCCGACTTCCTTCACTGCGTCGATCACCACGCGGTGGTAATCCTCCTTGCGTCCGCCGGCCTCCCAGTGCTCCAGCTTTTTGTGGGTCTGCTCGACCACGACGATGGCCGCGTCCACCATGGCGCCGATGGCCACGGCGATGCCGCCCAGCGACATGATATTGGCGGTCATGCCAGAGAGCTGCAGGGGAATGAACGCAATCAGAATCGTGATGGGAATGGTGACGATGGGAATGATGGCGCTGGGAAAATGCCAGAGGAAGATCAGGATCACCAGGCTGACGATAATCAGTTCTTCGATGAGGGTATGCTTCAAGTTGTCGATGGCGCGGTCGATGAGTTCGGAACGGTCGTAGACGGGCACCACGCGCAGTCCCTTGGGCAGCGAAGGCTGCAGCAAAGCAATCTGGGCCTTGACGCGCTCGATCACCTTCTCGGCGTTTTCTCCCACACGCATGATGACCACGCCGCCGACGGCTTCGCCGCGGCCATCGAGGTCGGTGACTCCGCGGCGCATGGCCGGACCGTAGTTGAGGGTGGCCACATCGCGCACGCGAACCGCGGTGCCACCGGCGGCGTTGTTGAGCAGGACGATGTTGCCAATGTCGTCGAGCGAGTGCAGATAGCCTCGCCCGCGCACCATGTATTCGCGGCCGCTGAATTCGACCAGGCGACCGCCGACATCGTTGTTGGACTTGCTGATGGCGTCGGCCACGGCGTTGACCGGAATCTTATAGGCCTGCAGGCGAATGGGGTCGATCTGGACTTGATATTCGCGGACAAAGCCGCCGACCGGGGCGACCTCGGCCACGCCGGGCAACGATTGCAGGGCGTAGCGCATATACCAGTCCTGGTAGCTGCGCATCTGCTCCAGACTGTACTGGCCGGTGTCGTCCACCAGGGCGTACTCATAGACCCAGCCGACGCCGGTTGCGTCCTTGGCCAGCTCGACGGTGGCTTCCTTGGGCAGGCGAGCGGTGATGGCATTGAGATATTCGAGGGTTCGCGAGCGCGCCCAGTATAGGTCGGTGCCCTCGTCGAAGACGATGTAAATGTAGGAGACGCCGAAGTCGGAGAAGCCGCGGATGTCTTTCACCTTGGGCATGCCGAGCAGGGCCGAGGTGATGGGATAGGTGAGCTGGTCCTCGATGATGTCGGGACTGCGGTCCCACTTGGCGTAGACGATGACCTGGGTATCGCTGAGGTCGGGGATCGCATCGATTTTGGTGTTGCGCATGGCGCGGTAGCCGAAGATGGCCGCCACTGCGACCAGAATCAGCACCAGACCCTTGTGACGGGCGCAGAATTCAATGATCGGGCCGGTCATTTGGCCCCTCCCATGTCCATGCCAGGCATGCTTCCCCCGCTCGATTTTGCCCCGCCCGTGCTTTTCCCGCCAGTGTTCGCTCCGCCTGTGCTTGTTCCGTTCATGTCCATCGGCGCGTTCAATTGAGTATCGGAGTCGAGCAGGAAGTTTCCGCTCTCCACGATGGTCTCGCCCTTTTTAAGACCGGAGGTGATGATGGTTTTGCCGTCGACGGTGGCGCCAATCGTGACTTGGCGCGGCTCGAACGTGGCATTGTCGCGGGCTACGAAGACCGTCTGCACGGTGCCGCTATCGAGCACGGCTTCCGACGGAACGGCAAGATGGCGTCCGTAGGCAATCTTGAGTTCCACGTCGGCCAGCATGTTGGGTTTCAGCACCAGCCCGGGATTGCCAACGTCGATGCGGATCTTGGCGGTGTGGGTCTGCGGATCCAGCTCCGGATAGCTGTAGCCGATGCGTCCGGTGATGATTTTGCCGGGCTCGTAGGGGAAGTGAACGATGGCCTGTCCTCCCACCTTGACGTAGGGAAGATCGGCTTCAAAGACATCGGCGGTGACCCAGACGCGGGAGAGATCGGCAATCATGTACAAGTCGGTATCGCCGGAGACGGAAATGTGGGGAAACACCTTGCGGTCAGTGACAAAGCCGTTCACCGGAGAGTAGATGGTGATCGTCTTGCTCACCTCGCCGGTGCGGTCCAGTGCGGCAATCTGCTGGTCGGTCAGGTCCCAGAGCTTAAGACGCTCGCGCGCCGAGTCCAGCAGAGACTGCGAACTCTTGGCCACTTCGTCATAGGGAGACATGCCCAGCTGCTGCTGTCCGCGGCGCGCAATCAGGTACTCCTGCTGGGTCGCCACCAGGTCCGGGCTGTAGAAGGTGAACAGCGGCTGTCCCTTGTGCACCAGCTGGCCCACGAAGTTCGCGTACACATCTTCGACCCATCCGGATGTTTTGACGTGCACGTGTGCGATGTTGCGCTCGTCGGCCGTTACCACGCCGGAGGTGCGCAGGGTGCGGCTCATGTCCTGCTCATCCACCGTGGTCAGGCGCACGCCGAGCGCACGCTGCTGGCTCTGGGGAAGGTGAATCAGTCCGGCCTCGGTGGTGGCTTGCTCGGCCGGAGTTTTGGACTCATACATCGGCACCAGGGCCATGCCGCAGTCGGGCGCAATGCCGGGCTTGCTCGAGTGATAGGCCGGATGCATCGGGTCATACCAGAAGAGAATGCGCTTCTGCGGCTCGGAGGCGATGGGAGAGCCGGCTGCCGGAGCCGCGCTCTGTGCGGAGGTCCCAGGATGCCATGCGGCGTGCTTGCCCACCAGCAGGAAGGCGATGAGAGCCGCGCCGGCCAGCAGGGCAAAGATGCGAAGTGCGGTACGGATACGTGGATTCATCAGTGGGCCTCCGGAGCGGCTGGTGCGGAGCTGGGCTCGGCGTTGGGCGACGTGCTGGGCGCAGGGTTGGGCGCTGGGCTGCGCAGGTTGTCGAGCGAGTTCAGTTCGCCGGTGAGCCCCTCGATGCGGGCGATGGCGATCTCATAGTCGGCGCGCTGCCGGCGGTAGTCGAGTTGGTAGGCGTAGATGGCCGTGTAGTTGGTGATCACGGTGAGGAAGTCCACGTTGCCCACGGTGTAGGAGGACTGGGCGGAGTCGCGCGCCAGCTCAGCCTGCGGCAGAATCGCCTGGTCGTAGAGATCGGTCATCTGCTTGGCGGTTTGCGCCGCGGCATAAGCCTGGCGCAGTTCATAGCCGGCTTCCAGACGTCGGGCCTGTTGGCCCTGCCGCGCGGCGTGGACTCGCAACTCGCCTTCGGCCACCTCCTGGCGAAGCCGGTCGCGATGCAGGGGAAGGTTCACGGTAAACTGCGCGCCTTGCATGGTGGGATTCCCGGTGCGCTGCTGGATCATGTAGCCGACGCTGAGATCGGGTATGCCGTCTCTCCGGCTCAGAGCCAGGGCCGCGTCTTCGCGCTTGGTCATGCTGGCCTCTTGCGCCAGCATGGGGTCGTTGGCCTCGGCCAGTGGCGCCAGGGTTTCCAACGCGGGCAGTGGAGTGGGATCGCCTTCCGGCTCCGCAGCCGGCAGCGGAGAATCGGCGGGCCTTCCCATCAACGTGTTGAGCCGGGCCGCCGAGGTAAGACGCTGCTGCTCCAGGGCCGCAGTGCGCTGCAGCAGCATGGAGATCTGCAGCCGCGCCTGCAGCACGTCCTGCTGCATCGCTTTGCCCACGCGGTAGCGGGCCTCGGCGATTTCGGCCAGTTGCTCAAGGCGCTGGCGATTGCGTCCGGTAACCTCAAGCGCCAGCCCGTAATAGCGGTAATCGAAGAACGCGGCTTTGGCGTCGCTGACCATCGCGCGCTGGGCCGTGGTGCGCGTCCGCTCTTCGACGGCTACGTCCTGGCGCGCCACTTCGCGTTGCAACGCGAGCTTGTGGCCCAGCGGCACCATCTGCATAAAGCTGAAGCCCCGGTAGCTGGAAGGATCGTTGTCCTGCACCTGGAACGGTACGGCATTGCCCATCCAGGAAAGGGTGAACGAAGGATCGGGCAGAACGCCTGTCTGCCCAACGTGGGCGCGTTGTGCATCGATCAGGGTCGCGGCCCGGCCCAGTGCGGGGTTGGCCGTGAGTACCTCGCGCACCACGTCATCCAGGCGAAGCTCGGCGGGCGCCGGAGCGGAACCTTGCTGCGCCAAAGCCATCGGCGCCAGCAGAAGCAAACCAAACAATTGTTTCAACATGAATCATCTCTCTCGAAGAGCAAACCAGTGCAATCCAGGCGCACAGCCGTCAAACGGCCAAGCGCAGGTCAGCGGCGGTCTTGAGAGATCAGATGAGAAGAGTGCAGAGAAGCGACAACGGAGAAGCTGGAGGCGGAGCAGGGACACGGCTATCCGCGCGCAGAGCCGGCAGAGCTGGCAGCGCGGCAACCGGGGAAACCGAAGGCAGTAACGCAATCTGCATGGGCGCCACGATCTGCGCCGCGGACTCGCCTAGAGCCGGCAGGGAAGCCTTGCGCTGGCAGCAGGGAGCCACCGGAAGCTGTGAAGCCGGGCCAGGATGGCTGGCAGAACTCGCACCCGGGGCTTGATCCATCTTCGCGCAATGCGAGCAATGGGACATGGACACGGCAGCAGAGCCCGCCCCGCTGCAAAGCGCAAGCCCCAGCGCCGGTGCCAGAAGCACCGCGAGGAGCAGCCCGGAGGCAATCAGTCTGCGCAATTGCATTCTTCTTCTATACACCCAATCTCCACCGAAATCTGTGACGCGAGATCACAAGCTGCGGCTCTGGGACTGCAAATTCTATCGCCGGATGCAAAAAAACGAAAGTAACATGCGGCAGCCGATCTTCCGTTGACATTCCCGGAGGATTCCCGCAAACTTTAAACAATGAAGTTGTGCAATGCAGATCCGCAGCCGCCACGGTCACTGCCGGCCCAGCGAGTGTGGAGAGAACTTCAGATTACATAATTGCCCAAGCACTAATTCTCCGGCCCGCAGGCATGTCGCCCGTGGGCCTTTTTCCGTTATAGACTTTTAAAGGGTTTGCAGCCGCTTGCCAAGCTCGCCCACAGGATGACAACGCATCATGCATTCGTTCAGTGAAGAAGTTACCCTCGAAGGACACATCATCGACTCCTGGACTCTCCCCCGCGCCTTTGACGCCATCATGGACATGGGCGGCACCTTCGATGTCGAAGAGATCCAGGTCGGCCGTGCCAAGGACGAGCCCTCCTTCGCCCGCCTCAAGGTTCATGCCAACACCGAGCGCGAGCTGGAGTCCATCCTCCTCGCCCTGCAGCCCTTCGGCGCCATCCTTGCCTCGCGCGACGACGTGGCCTTTAAGCCCGCGCCCGCCAATGGCGTGCTGCCGCCCGATTTCTACTCCACCACCCACCTGCCCACACAGGTTCGCCTCAACGGCCGCTGGGTCGAGGTGCAGAACACCGAGATGGATCTGATTATCGTGGTCAACCCCGCCGCATCGGAAGCGCGCATGATCCCCTCCGCCTCGGTCAAGCAGGGAGAGCTCGTCGTCGTCGGTCACGAAGGCATCCGCATCCTGCCGCCGCAGCGTCCGCGCGAGCGCGAAGTCTTCAGCTTCATGGGCAGTAACGTCAGCTCCGAGCATCCCAAGCGCCTCGTCATCGAGGAGATTGCCCGCCAGATGCGCGACATTCGCGCCCGCGGGGGCAAGGTCCTCATCGTCGCCGGCCCGGCCATCGTGCACAGCGGCGCCGGCCCGCTGCTGGCCAAGCTCATTCGCGACGGCTACGTCCAGGTTCTATTCGGCGGCAACGCCATCTGCACCCACGATGTCGAAAGCGTCCTGCTCGGAACCTCGCTCGGCGTGGCCCTGCACAACGGCCAGCCTGTCCCCGGCGGACACCGCAACCACATGGCCGCCATCAACACCATCCGCGCCGCCGGATCGCTGCGCAAGGCCGTCGAAAGCGGTGTCCTCAAACAGGGAATCATGTACGAGTGCATCAAGAACAACGTGGACCTCGTGCTAGCCGGTTCGGTTCGCGACGACGGCCCCATGCCGGACGTAATTACCGATGTGCAGCAGGCCCAGCTCAGGATGCGCGAGGCGATTAAGGGTGTCGAGATGGTGCTGATGATCGCCACCATGCTGCACTCCATCGCCACCGGCAACATGCTCAAGGCTTCGGTCAAAGTCGTCGCCGTGGATATCAACCCCGCCGTCGTCACCAAGCTGGCCGACCGCGGAACCTTCCAGGCCCTGGGCCTGGTCACCGACGCCGAACTCTTCGTCCGCGAGCTCTCCAACGCACTCGCCTCGCTCACTGCCGAAGAGCCCGCCAAAACCGCCAAGCACTAACCCTGCGCCTGCGGCCGGCAGCAGAGCGTTACCCGTCGCCTGGAAAACCGGGTGCCCCGTTCAACCTTCTTTTGGTTGGGCGGGGCTTTTGACTTGGCTCTTGCCTCTGCCTTGGTTCTTGCTCTTGTTTGATGTTTGAAGTGTCATCCTGAGCGAAGCGAAGGATCCCTACCCCGCTCAAATCTGCACCAACGTTCGCAAGGCACGTCGGCGCCAATCGATGCTTCTTCTTTTGCCCGCTCTCGCGCTGTCTTATAATAAGTGTTTGCAATTTCTCAGGAGCGCGTACCCATGCCCGTCACCACCACCGAAAAAATCTGGCACAACGGCAAACTTATCGACTGGGACGAGGCCAAGATCCACGTCATGTCGCACGTCGTCAACTACGGCTCGGCCGTCTTCGAAGGAGTGCGCTGTTACGAACTGCCCAGCGGCCCCGCCATCTTCCGCGCGCAGGAGCATGCCCAGCGTCTGCTCGACTCCGCCAAGATCTACCGCATCCCCGTGCCCTACACCCGCCAGCAACTGGTCGACGCGATGTGCGAAACCATCTCCGCCAACGGAGTCTGGCCCTGCTACATCCGTCCGCTCATCGTGCGCGGCTATGGCGAAATCGGCGTCAACCCTCTCGGCAACCCCACTGAGTGCTACATCGCCAACTATCCCTGGGGCAAATATCTCGGAGGCTCCGAGGATGTCGGCGTCGATGTCTGCGTCTCCTCGTGGAATCGCCTTGCGCCCAACACCCTGCCCTCGATGGCCAAGGCCGGCGCCAATTACATGAACTCGCAACTCATCAAAATGGAAGCCGTGCTCAACGGCTATGTCGAAGGCATCGGCCTTGACGTCAACGGCTATGTCAGCGAAGGCTCCGGCGAAAACATCTTTGTCGTGCGCGGTGGCAAGCTGCTCACTCCGCCGCTCAGCACCTCGGTCCTGTCCGGCATCACGCGCGACTCCGTCATCTGCATCGCGCAGGAACTCAACATCCCCCTCGTCGAGCAGAACCTGCCCCGCGAAATGCTCTACCTCGCCGACGAAGTCTTCTTTACCGGCACCGCCGCCGAAGTCACCCCCATTCGCTCGGTGGATAAAATCACTGTCGGCGATGGCGCCGTCGGCCCCATCACCAAGGCCATCCGCCAGGAGCTCTTCAGCATCTTCGACGGCAGCAAGCCCGACCGCTTCCACTGGCTCACCCCCGTCCCCGTCCGCCAAAAAGCCGGCGCCTAGCGCCCGCAGCCGACAGCGCAGCGATACCCGACTCAGCCGGGTGCCCCATTCAAGCCTTCTTTTGGCTTGGGTGGGGCTTTTGATTTGGCACTTGCTTTTGCTCTTAAACCCAGCCAGGTGCCCCATCTTCACGCCGTGTTTTTCGGCGTTAAGGTGGGTGGCAATGCCCTCCACCTCTGCAATCCATGCCGATGCCCTTGTCCCTACCGCGCCTTCACCCACATCGGCATCCCACCCTTCGGCCTCAGCGTAAACAGCGGCTCGGCCACCACCGCATGCCGCTCGTCGTGGCGCAGCTTCCAGCGCTGCGCCAGCGTGGCCAGCACCAGCACACCTTCCATCCAGGCAAATGCCTCGCCGATGCACTGCCGCGCTCCCATTCCAAAAGGACAGAAGGCGCCGCGCGGACGCGCCGACTTCGCCTCCGCAGTGTGCCGCTCGGGATCGAAGCGCAGAGGGTCGGGAAAGAATCGCGCATCGCGGTGCAGGATATATTGGCTGGCCAGCACCGTCGTTCCCGCCGGCAGCCGGTATGGGCCCAGCTCGAAGTCGTGCAGCGCCAGCCGCCCCATCGCCCACGCCGGAGGATACAACCGCAGCGCCTCGGCCATCACCATCTCGGTGTAGCGCAGCTGCGGCAAATCGTCGAAGCACGGCAACCGTCCCCGCAGCACGCGGTCAATCTCCTCGTGCATCCGGCGTTCGGCCTCCGCATTCTGCGAAAGCAGATACCACGTCCACGTCAGCCCAATCGCCGTCGTCTCAAAGCCCGCCAGCGTCACCGTCATCACCTGGTCGCGCAGATACTCATCGCTCCATCCCTGCTCCCTCTGCGCTTCCAAAAGCATTGCCAACAAGTCTGTTCCGCTCGCATCCCCAGCGCCTGCGGCCGGCAGCGCAGCGTTACCCGACGCCCGCCGCCGGTGTTCGTCGATCAGCTGCTCGATCGCCGCATGCAGCTTCGCCCGCGCGTGCACAAACTTCCGCAGCGGCGTAAACGGAATCTGCAGCAGCAGCCGGATGCCCGGCAGCAGCACAATCGCGTTGTACACATCCATAATGTCGGCCATCGCATAATTCAGCTCGTGCACCGCATCGCCCAGATCCGTGCCCAAAAGCGTCGCTCCCAGAATCCCCAGGCCTAACGTCATCATCTCGCGGTGAACATCGTGCTTCTCTCCCGCCGATGCGCCTGCGGCCGGCAGCGAAGCGTTACCCGTCTTGCCCCACTCCTCGCGCACCCGCGCCGCCCGCCTCACGATTTCATCCGCATGGGCCGCCATCTTTTGCCGGTGGAAGGCCGGCGCCGCGGCCTGTCTCTGCTGCTTGTGCATGGCTCCGTCGGCGGTGATCATGCCTTCGCCCAGCAGCAGCTTGGCCCTCTGCTGGGTGCGCTCCTTTACGAAGTTCGCCGCCTGCACCACAAAAATCTCCCGCAGGTATTCCGGATGGTTCACAAACACAATGTGCCTGCGCCCCAGCCGGTAATGCGCAATGTTGCCGTAGTTCTCTGCCAGATGGGTGAAGTGCGCAATCGGGTCCACCCACTTCTTCTGCCGCAGCACGGTGGTCAGCAGGTTTGCCCCCGGACCCGGCGGCAGGCGCAGCTCACCCGGTTTGCTCCCCGGCTCGACCTTCACCGAAACTTCGCTCTCGATTCCCATGCTCCTGTTCGATGCTCCACCCGTGTCCATCGCCGCAATCCCTTTGCCGGCGGCCCTTCGCTGCCTGCTTCTTGTAGCCCAGACGGGGGCAGATCAGCGCCCCGAAAAACCGATTGGACACATGGGCAAGTGATTGCTGCATCGGGATATCATTGGCTCGCCCAGCCATCCCGGCGTATGCGTCCCAATCTGCGTCCCGCTGCCCGATCCGGGCAGTCCTGTTTCCCCGAAAGGCTCGTTACCATCGTTCATTGCGCCGCTTCCTTCAAAGTGGTAGTTTCGGGTTATCGTTCCGATAAAAGAGTTCAGTCCATGAATATTGATGACCTGTTGCGCATCGCCGTTGAGCGCAAAGCCAGCGACCTTCATCTCAAGGTCGGCAACTATCCGCACATCCGCGTGGATGGCGAACTGGTGCCGCTCACCGATCAGCCGCGCGTCACCGGCGAAGAGATGCTCAACATGGCCTTCAGCATGATGTCCAACCGGCAGAAGCAGAAGTTCAAGGAATGCGCCGAGATCGATCTGGCCTACGGCGCCGCCGGCCTCGGACGCTTCCGCGTCAACGTCTTTCAGCAGCGCGGCAACGTTGGCATCGTGCTCCGCGTCATCCCCACCAAGATCCGCGCGCTAGAAGAGCTGTTCCTTCCCGCCGTTACCGAGCGCATCTGCGAAGAGGCGCGCGGCCTGGTGCTGGTCACCGGCGTCACCGGTTCGGGCAAGTCCACGACGCTTGCCGCCATGATCGACCGCATCAACGCATCGCGTCCCGAACACATCATCACCATCGAAGACCCCATCGAATTCCTGCATCGCGACAAAAAAGGCTTCGTCAATCAGCGCGAGGTGGAAGTCGATACCCCGTCCTTCGGCAGCGCTCTGCGCGCCAGCCTGCGCCAGGACCCCGACGTGATCCTGGTCGGTGAAATGCGCGATCTGGAAACCATCTCCACCGCGCTCCACGCCGCCGAAACCGGCCACATGGTCTTCAGCACCCTCCATACCCTCGATGCCATCGAGACCGTCAACCGAATCATCAGCGTCTTCCCGCCGCCCGAGCAGAAACAGATCCGCCTGCAGCTTGCGGCCACCCTGCGCGCGGTCATCAGCCAGCGCCTAGTCAAGCGTTGCGACGGCGCCGGCCGTGTCCCGGCCGTCGAGATCCTTATCTCCACCGCCTACATCCGCGAGTGCATCACCACGCCCGAGAAGACCCGCAACATCCGCGAGGCGCTGCACCAGGGAGTCTCGCAGTACGGCATGCAGACCTTCGACCAGTCGCTCTTCGACCTGCTTCAGAGGGGCCTGATCTCCTACGAGACCGCACTCGAAAACGCCAGCAATGCCGACGATTTCAAGCTCCGCGTGCAAGGCATCTCCGGCACCGCCGAATCCACTCGCGATCAGTTTTCCCAGCAGCTCGGACGATTCTAGCCAGCGCCTGCGGCCAGCGGCGAGCGGGGCTAATCGTTCGGTCAGATTGCTACCAGGGAATCGTCTACCCAGAAAACGGTCTAGATGGATAGTGAGTTCGGTGTCGCAAGGATTCCGAGCCAATAATCCTGACCGCGCCCAAGGCCTAGCGTTTGGCGCCGCGTCCGATCTCCAGCAAATCCAGTAACTCCTCGGGGTGGTCGATCAGTGCGTCGGGGGGATGGATCTGCAGCGACTCCGGCGAAAAGCCGTAGTTGACGCCGATGGAAAACATTCCGGCGTTGTTGGCGGTCAGTACGTCGTTTTGCGAATCCCCGATCATGATGGCCTCCACGGGCAGCACGTCGTGCTCTTGCAGCAGCACGCGCGCACCGTGCGGATCGGGCTTCTTGGTGGCAAAGCTGTTGCCGCCGTAGATCTGCGACATGAAGCCGGAAAGCCCCAGGCCTTCGCAAATGGCGCGCGACGGGTTGATGGGCTTGTTGGTCAGCACCGCCATCTTCAGATTGCTGCGCTGGCTGATGGCGTGCAGGGTATCCAGCACGCCGGGATACACATAGGTGTGGTCCAGCTTGTGCTCGCGGTAGTAGAGCAGGAAATATTCCAGCGCCGCCTGCACGTAAGCCTCGTCCTGCGGATCGCCCAGGGCCCGCCGCACCAGCATGGGCGCGCCGTCGCCCACATAGCTGGCGACCACTTCCAACGGCAGTTCGGGCGAGTTCAGGTGGCGCAGCATGGCGTTGATGGAATGGGCCAGGTCCAACTCGCTGTCCACCAGCGTGCCGTCCAGGTCCCACAGCAGGAGTTTTATCTCTGCGGCTGGAATCGGCCGCTTCACGCGAATCATCTTAGTCACAGTATACGGGCGAATGGCGGTTACGGACGCCGGCCTGCTGTCGTTTACAATAAGAGCTTGGCGTCGGGCAGGGCCAACCGTTTGGCCCTCCGACGGGTGGCCCACATCTGCGTCGTGCATTTCGACGCAAATGTGGGGGATAACTTTATCGAGGGAAGGGAATGTCGTCGAAAGCCATACAGGGTGAGCCGTCCACTTCGGTGGTCAAAAGCTACCAGGGGCTGGTTCCGCAGCAACTGGTGGAGATGTACCGGCTGATGGTGCTTTCGCGGCGCATCGACGACCGCGAGATCCTGCTCAAGCGCCAGCAGAAGATTCACTTCCAGGTCTCCTGCGCCGGACATGAAGCCCTGCTGGTGGCCGCCGCCGCCAACCTGCGTCCCGGCTACGACTGGTTCTTCCCCTACTATCGCGACCGCGCCCTTGCCCTGGCCCTGGGCGTCACTCCGGAAGCCATGTTCCTGCAGGCCGTCGGCGCCGCCAGCGATCCGGCCTCTGGCGGACGCCAGATGCCTTCGCACTGGGCCAGCCGCGAGCTCAACATCTTCACCGGCTCCTCGCCCACCGGCAGCCAGATTCTGCAGGCCATCGGATGCGCCGAGGCAGGCCGCTACTTCAACCACCATCCCGAAGCGGCGGCCAAAGTTTCGGGCGATTATCGCGAGTTCAAGGATGTAAAGCATCGGCCCGACGAGGTCACCCTGGTGACCACCGGCGAGGGAACCACCTCGCAGGGCGAGTTCTGGGAGTCGCTGAACACCGCCTCCATGGCCAAGCTGCCGGTGGTTTACCTCGTCGAGGACAACGGCTACGCCATCTCGACGCCCGTCAAGTATCAGACGCCGGGCGGCAACATCAGCCATCTGCTCAAAAACTTTCCGGACTTCTCCATCGAAGAGTGCGACGGCACCGATCTGCTGGCCAGCTACGCCGCCCTGCGCCGGGCCGTCAGCCACGCCCGCTCCGGCCGCGGACCCGCCCTGGTGCACGGCCACGTCATCCGCCCCTACTCACATTCACTCTCCGACGATGAGAGGATGTACCGGCCCCAGAGCGAGCTCCAGCAGGACGCCGAGCGCGATCCCATTCCATGCTTCCGCAAGTTCCTTCTCGACGAGGGCATCTGCGACGCGGCCGCGCTGGAGAAGTTGCACGCCGAGGTGGACGCCGAGGTGCAGGCCGCCAGCGATGCCGCCGCCGCGGCCGCCCTGCCGGAGGCATCCAGCTACGCATCGCATGTGTATTCGGAGGCGCTGCAGCCCACCGGGCCGCGCTTCGAATCCGCTCCGCGCTCCGACGGCGACGAACATAGCTCGGACGACGGCACCGGCCACAGCATCGTCGGCCACCGCGCCGAGCGGACTATGGCCGACCTCATCAACCTCTGCCTGCGCGATGAGATGCGGCGCGACCAGCGCATCCTC